>Ga0255061_10000602_pt1 | contig 10603 bp, 11 predicted proteins | sample 174RNAGHGhighgp2_FD_183093 | JGI IMG/M metagenome (GOLD analysis project Ga0255061, IMG submission 183093) | Metatranscriptome of sheep rumen microbial communities from Palmerston North, Manawatu-Wanganui, New Zealand - 1742 RNA GHGhigh gp2... | ecosystem: Host-associated > Mammals > Digestive... | reverse complement strand
CTCCACGCCCTGAACCTGAAGGAAACCGCCATCCGCCACAGTGCCGCCCTGGGAAAGCGGTATGAGGACTGTAATTATGTGGTCTGCCATATCGGCGGGGGCATTTCCATCTCCGCCCATGAAAAGGGCCGCATGATCGATGGCAATGACATCGTTGGCGGCGAAGGGCCCATGGCGCCCACTCGCTGCGGCGCGCTGCCGGCCGCCGGGCTGATGGATTACTGCCGGCAGCATGACTTGAAGACCGCCCGTGCCCTGTGTACCCGCACCGGCGGGTTTATCAGCCATCTGGGAACCGCTGACGCGAAGGCCGTTTTTGAGCGGGCCGAAGCTGGCGACGCTTATGCCCGGGTGGTGTGGGACGCCATGTGCTATCAGATCGTCAAGTACATCGGGGCTATGGCAGCAGCTCTGATGGGAAAGGTGGACGGCATTTTGCTGGGCGGCGGCATGGTGCACAACCAGGCGCTGGTGCGCACCGTCGAGGAGGGCTGCGGCTGGATCGCCCCGGTGACCGCCTATCCCGGGGAATTTGAATTGGAAGCCATGGCCGCCGGGGCCTGCCGGGTGCTGACCGGACAGGAGCGGGTTAAAGAATACACCGGACAGCCCGTTTGGACGCCGGGCGGATGGGAGTGTCAGGCATGACTGAAAAGCAAAAGCAAATGGCGATCCTTCTCCAGGATCTGACGCTGGCCTTCATCATCAACTCCGCCGCCACCATCCTTGGCGGAGGTTTTCAAAGCGCCGGGACTTATTGGTCCGGCATGGGGATGGCCTTCTGCATCAATTATATTGCCGGACTCGTGATCCCCGTGGAAAACATCGGGCGAGGCGCGGCGGAAAAGCTGAAACTGCGGGACGGAGGCTTCCCCCATCGGCTGGTCCGGACGGCCGTGGTCAACGCCATCTTCGTCACCATCATCAGCCTGTCCATCGCGATGATCCAGGGCGGGCTGGGGCCTGATTTGCTGTTCGCGTGGCTGTCCACCTATCCCGCGCTGCACATCGTGGGGCTGATCGCCTCTTTGCTTCTCGAAGCACCCTGCGCTTGCTTAGCCCAAACTCTGATTCCTTCCTCCAAACCATAAAAAGGAGCATGAAGCCATGAATCAAACCACCATCCACCCCTACCAGCGCAGCGTGTCCATCATCGGCGTGGGCTGCACCCCCTTCATGTACACCGTGGACAACCCCGAAACCGACGGGCTCACCGAAGGCGAGCTGTTCGGCTACGCTGCTCTTAAGGCCATGGAAGACGCGGGCGTATCCCCCCGGGACGTGGATTTCTATTTCCATGGCGAGGCCAGCCCCCTCAACGGCTCCAACTACCTGACCCCCAACATCCAGATCGGCAACTGGTTCGGCATGAAGGGCAAGGGCTCCATTCACCACAGCGAAGCCTGCTGCACCGGCTATCTGGCCATCGAGCAGGCGGTGAACGCCGTAGCCAGCGGAAAATACAACTGCGTACTCACCGGCTGCGTGGAATTTGGCGACAGCGTGCCCGCGCCCTTCGGCCCCAATGATACCGTGGAAACGCCCAAGCACCCCTACAAGCGCGTCAAGATGACGATGGAACGTTTCCTGGCTACCACCATGTGGCTCTATGACCGGAACTATGCCCGCAGCATGATCGCCCCCATGAACCTGATCTACGACGACGTGGCGGAAGATTATGTTCGCACCCGGGGCATCACCGCCCAGCAGATGGACGACACCCTGAACTGGATGGCCATCAACAACCGCCGCAACGCCGCCCGGAACCCGCTGGCTATTGAGCGCCGGGAATTCAAGGACATCGCGAAGGAAAAGGGCTTTGATGATGTGATGGATTACATGCGCTCCCCCTATAACCCCAAAATGGGCGATTTCCTGCGTATGGAAGGGGTGGAGCGCAAATGCGACGGGGCCGCGGCGGCCATCGTCTGCGCCACGGAGATGATTCCCGAAATCGCGAAAAACCTGAAGCACAAGCCCATCCAGGTGCTGGGCATCGGCAGCGCGGCCTGCGAAGCCACCACGCCTCATTTTGAAATCCGAGCCACGGAAGAAGCCGTGCGCCAGGTGTATGCGCTCACCGGTGTCAAGCCCGAAGAGCTGGATCTGTTCTTCGCCAATGATTTTATCATTACGTCCCACCTCTACGCCGCCGAAATCGCCGGTTATCTGCCTTATGGCGAAGGCTGGAAATACATTTGTGAGGGCCGCACCGCCTTTGACGGGGACAAGCCCATCAACACCAACGGCGGCCGCACCTCCTTCGGCCATGCACACGCGGCCAGCGGCCTGGCGGATGTGTACGAGGCCTGCCTGCAGATGCGGGGGGCCTGCGGGGAGCGTCAGGTAAAACGCCTGCCCCGCACCACCATGCTCCGCGGCTACGGCGGATCCCAGAATGTGGCCGCCATTATCCTCAGAACGCTCGAATGAAGGAGGCAAGCACCGTGAGTATCAAGCTGGAAAAAGTCGTGGAAACATTCTATCAGAACCTGGAAGCCGGGAAAATTACCGGCAGAAAATGCCTGAAGTGCGGCGCGGTGGAATTTCCGCCGGTTTATGCCTGCAATTCCTGCGGCTGCTGGGATATGGAATGGGTGGAAATCAGCGGAAAGGCCAGCATGCATTCCATTGTGCTGCCCGCAGCGCTGTCCTCCAGGCCTGAATACAAGGATTTGGGCAAGTACGCCTACGGCGAAGTGGAATTGGAGGAAGGCGCCCGGTTCAACGCCGTGGTGCGGGGCATCAGCAGGAAAAACCGCCCGGAACTTGTGGAAAAGCTGCCCATTCCCTGCCATGCCGCCATCTATCAGCGGGATGGCTACAAAACCGTGGTGTTCGATCTGGATGAAGAAGAATAATGCATATAAAAGGAGAAGATCGTCATGGAACGCAAGGAACTGGAACAGAAGGTCATCGAAATGGTGGCGGCGGCCTACGGCCGCAGCGCGGACGAGCTGACGACGAGCACCAGCTTCAAAACCGATCTGAAGGGCGCGTCCATTCAGATGGTGGGCCTGGTATCCGAATTGGAGAACGAATTGGACGTGATGGTGTCCCTGCCTATCGCTTCCGCCTGCCAGACCATCGGGGAGCTGGTGGACAAGGTGGAGGAAGAGCTGGCATGAGCGTGCTGGATGGGCTCTACGAAAAAGCGCGGCTGAATCCCCAGCGGGTGGCGTTTCCCGAAGCGTCCAACGAAAAAATGATGCAGGCCGCTTATGAAACAGGCCGGGATGGCTTCATTCACCCCATCCTGGTGGGCGACGCGGCGGCCCTTCGCGCCCTGGCGCTGGAGAGGGGATATGATCCCCAGGTATTCTCTTTCGTGGACATCCACGATGAGGCATACAAGGCCCAGGTGATCGATCTGTATGTGAACCAGCCGGGCCGGATGCTGAAAGCGAAAGCCCTGGGGCGCCGGATGGAGGATCCACTGTATTTCGCCATGGCCATGCAGGCGGTGGACGAGGCGGACGTGACCTTTGCCGGCATCGACAACACCACCGGGGACGTGCTGCTGGCCGGCCAGATGATCGTCGGCCTGAAGGAGGGGATCACCGCCGTATCCAGCATCGGCCTGTGTGAAATTCCCGGCTGGCAGGGCAGCGAAGACAATCTGCTGGCCATCGGCGACAGCGCCGTGTGCACCAACCCGGACGCGGAGCAGCTGGCCGGCATCGCCATTTCCGCCTGCGATACGGTGCGGGAGCTGCTGGATTGGGAGCCCCGATGCGCCATGGTGTGCTACTCCACCCTTGGCAGCGGCCAGGGCGAATTGATCGACAAGGTGACGCAGGCGCTGCAAATCGCCCGGGAAAAGCGGCCCGATCTGGCCATCGACGGCGAATTCCAGCTGGACGCCGCCATCGTGCCCGCCGTGGCGGGAAAAAAGGTCAAGCGGGAAAGCCGCGTGGCAGGACGGGCCAACGTGCTCATCTGGCCGGATCTGAACGTGGGCAATGTGGCCGTGAAGCTGATCCAGCAGTTCGGTCATGCCGACGCCTACGGCCCCATGCTTCAGGGCTTCCGGAAAGTAGTGTGCGATTGCTCCCGCGGCGCTCCGGTATCCGAAATCAAGGGCAATATCGTCATTTCGTCGGTTCGCGCCGCGGGCATGAAACGATGATCCCGCTATGTTAGAGCAGTGGATCAACAGACAAGCCCTGCCCCGGGGCATCGGCTTGGACTGCGTACACGCGCCCGCGCTGAAAGCCCTGGACGAGCGGACCCGGGGCGCATTCCGCTTCGGCGCGTTCACAGTATCGGAACTGCTCGAGGCGGACGCGGCTCCGGATCGATGGGCGTATTTGGCGGGGCGTTTCGCAGCCAAGGAAGCGGTGTTCAAGGCGCTTTGCCCCCTGCTTCCGGGCAGCCCCTTTGATTTTCGGCGGGTGGAGACCCTGCAGCAAAAGGACGGAAGCCCCCGGATCACCCGCGCCCCCTGGCTGCTGGCCCTGCTGGAAAAGGCCGGGGCGGACGATTTGCTGCTCAGTATCACCCATGAAGATTCCTACGCCATCGCCTTTTGCCAGGCGGTGCAAACACCAAAAACAAGGAGGGAATAGCATGAAGCTCGGTTTTGTCAGCGCGATCTGCGATGGCTGGTCCTTTGAGGAGATGATGGATTTCGCCTCCGCCCATGGCTTTGAATGCGTGGAGGTGGCCTGCTGGCCCCAGGGCAAGGCAGAACGCCGTTATGCCGGCGTCAGCCATATCGACGTGGACAGGGTGCTGGTGGACGATGAATACGCCCGGTACATCCAGGCGTACAGCCAAAAGAAGAACGTGGCCATTTCTTCCCTGGCTTTCTATCCCAACCCCATGGACGGGAATCTGAGCAAGCGGGAAGCGGCTGTCAGCCATTTGAAAAACGTGATCCGCGCCAGCGGAAAGCTGGGCGTGAATCTTGTCACCACCTTCATCGGCCGGGATCAAACCAAAACGGTGGAAGACAACCTGGCGCTGGTGAAGGAGATCTGGCCCCCCATCATCGCCCTGGCGGAGGAATGCGGCGTCCGGGTGGCCATTGAAAACTGCCCCATGCTCTTCGGCCCCGATCAGTGGCCCGGCGGGCAGAACCTGATGACCACGCCGGTGATCTGGCGGAAAGTGTTTGAGCTTTTGCCCAGCAAAAACCTGGGCATCAATTACGATCCCTCCCATTTCGTGTGGCAGATGGTGGATTACGTGAAGCCCCTTTATGAATTCCGGGATAAAATCTTCCACGTGCATTACAAGGACATCAAGCTCTATCCGGACAAGCTGCGGGAATGCGGCATCATGGCTTACCCGTTGGACTATATGTCCCCCAAGTTGCCGGGCCTGGGCGACGTGGACTGGGGCAAATACGTGTCCGCGCTGACCGATATCGGCTTTGACGGCTGCACCTGCATCGAGGTGGAGGACAAGGCCTTCGAGGGCAGCCGGGAGCGGGTGGAGAAGAGCCTGATCCTCAGCCAGCGCTACTTAAAGCAATTTGTGATCTGATTTGGAAAACCCATTACATAATTAAAGGAGAACGCTGTCATGAAGAAAGTCAGAATCGCCATCGTGGGCTGCGGCGGTATCGCCAACCAGAAGCACATGCCCTCCCTGAAGAAATTCCCTGACCGGGCGGAAATGGTCGCCTTCTGCGACATCATCCCCGAGCGCGCGGAAAAGGCCGCCCGGGAATACGGCATCCCCGGCGCGAAGGTGTACGCCGATTACAAAGAAATGCTGGCGGATCAGACCATCGAATTCGACACCGTGCACGTCTGCACCCCCAACGTATCCCATGCCCCCATCACCGTGGCCGCTTTCGAGGCCGGGAAAAACGTGATGTGCGAAAAGCCCATGGCCCACAATACCGAGGACGCCCGGAAGATGCTGGAGGCCTGGAAAAAGAGCGGCAAGAAATTCACCATCGGCTATCAGAACCGCTTCCGGGATGATACCTCCACCCTCCACGCCTCCTGCGAGGCGGGCGAGCTGGGCGAAATCTACTTCGCCAAGGCCCACGCCCTTCGCCGCCGCGCCGTGCCCACCTGGGGCGTGTTCCCCAACAAGGCCCTGCAGGGCGGCGGCCCTCTCATTGATATCGGCACCCACGCCCTGGATATTACCCTCTGGATGATGAACAATTACGAGCCTGTGTCCGTCTCCGGTCAGGTATTCTACAAGCTGGGCCGCGATCCCAAGGGCCCCGAGGGCAACGTGTTCGGCCCCTGGGATCCAGAAACCTTCCAGGTGGAGGATTCCGCCTTCGGTCTGATCAAAATGAAAAACGGCGCCACCATTTTCCTGGAAGCCAGCTGGGCCCTGAACGTGCTCAAATCCATGGAAGCCTCCACCACCCTGTGCGGCACCAAGGCCGGCGCGGAAATCCACCACGGCGGCAGCTTCGCCAAGGACGAATTGATCTATAACACCGTGGAACACAACCAGCTGATGGAAAAGATCATTTCCCCCGCGGGCATCGTGGATTTCTTCGAGGGCGGCGCAGCGGCGGAAGCTGTCCGGGAACAGGATCAGTGGCTGAACGCCATCCTGAACGATACCGAGCCCCTGGTCAAGCCCGAGCAGGCCTTTGTCGTCACGCAGATCCTGGAAGGCATTTACCGTTCCGCCGAAAGCGGCAAGGAATTCTTCTTCTGATCCGTACCCTCTCCGCCGCCATGTCAACGAAGGGAGGAATGCTGTTACGGAACTGTTGGCATTAAAAAACATCACCAAGGAATATCCCGGCGTCCGCGCGCTGGACAACGTGACCATTTCCTTTGAAAAGGGCGAAGTACACGCCCTGATCGGGGAAAACGGCGCGGGAAAATCTACCTTCATCAAAACGCTGTCCGGCGCCATCCGGCCCACCTCCGGCACCATCGTGTTTGAAGGGAAGGAATACAGCCATTTAGAACCGCGCCAGGCCATCGACCTGGGCATCGCCGTGGTCTATCAGGAACTGATCCAGTTTGAAGCCATGAGCGTGGCCGACAACATCTTCATGGGCGTGGCGGAGCATTCCGGCCTGGTGCTCAACGACAGGGAGCGCCGGGAGAAGGCCAGGGAACTGCTGGCCCAATTCGACTGCGATGTGGACCCTGCCGCCCTGGTGCGGGACCTGTCCGTGGCCAACCGCCAGATCGTGGAGCTGACCAAGGCCATGGTGCGCTCCGCCAAGGTGGTGGTCATGGACGAGCCCACCGCCGCCATCACCATGGCCGAGCAGGAAAAGCTGTATGAGGTGGTCAAGCGCCTCAAGGCCAATGGCGTCACCGTCATCTACATTTCCCACCGTCTGGAGGAATTGTTCGTGATCTGCGACCGGGTCAGCGTCCTGCGGGACGGTCAGTACGTGACCACCTGCAATATGAAGGATCTGACCAAGCTGGATATGGTGCGCCTCATGGTGGGCCGTGAGCTGAGCAGCGGTTATCCCCAAAAGAAACCAGCATCGGATGAAGTGGTGCTGGATGTGCAGCATCTGAGCGGCAACGGCGTTACCGATATATCCTTCCAGCTCCACCGGGGCGAGATCCTGGGCTTTGCCGGCCTGGTGGGCTCCGGACGGACGGAGCTGATGCACGTGCTTTACGGCGCCGCAAAGAAGCAGGCCGGAACCGTGTTGCTGGGCGGGAAGGAAGTTCATTTTCATTCCCCGGAGGAGGGGCTCAAGGCCGGCATCGGCCTGATCCCAGAGGATCGGAAATTCCAGGGCTGCTTCATTGAAAAGCCCATCTTCTGGAATATTTCCATCTCCGCGCTGGCTTCCATCGTGAACCACACCGTGGTGAACCGCAAAAAAGAAACCGCGCTGGCGAATGATTACAAAAACCGCCTGAAAATCAAAACGCCCTATCTGGATCAGCTCACCAGCGGCCTGTCCGGCGGCAACCAGCAGAAGGTAGTAATCGCCAAAGCCCTGGCGGCGCTGCCGGATATCCTGATCTTCGATGAGCCCACCCGGGGCATCGACGTGGGCGCCCGGCATGAAATCTACCTGCTGATGAACGAATTGGCGGAGGGCGGAAAATCCATCCTGATGGTTTCTTCGGATATGGATGAGCTGCTGGGTATGTCCGAGAGGATCATTGTGCTGCACGAGGGCCGCAAGGCCGGGGAACTGACCAAGGAAGAATTCTCGCAGGAGACGGTATTGGCCTGCGCTTCCGGAGTATAGGAGGATGCCTGTGAACGCGAAAAAGAAAATGAGCGTGGGCGAGATCCTGGGAAATCTCTCCATGCCGATCCTGCTGCTGTTGCTGATCGTATTCTTCAGCATCATGACCGATAAATTCTTTACCCCTCTGAACCTGACCAACATCCTGGTGCAGAACGTGCACGTCGTGGTGTGCGCCTGCGCTGTGATGATCATCATGGTTTCCGGCGGATGTGATCTGTCCATCGGGTATCAAATGTCCGTGGCCGCCGTGCTGGTGACGAAGCTGATTTCCGTGGACGGGTGGAACCCCTGGCTGGCGATCCTGCTGGGCATTGCGCTGTGCAGCCTGCTTGGCACTTTCAACGGCTTTATGGGCATCACCCTCAAAAGCTCCACTATGATCATCACCCTGGGCACCATGGCCATCTTCCAGGGCATTTCCTACCTCATCAGCGAATCCAAAACCTTCCATAAGCTGCCCAAGAGCTTTATGTTCCTTGGCCAGGGCAAGCTGTTCGGGTGGCTGCCGCTGAACGTGGTGATCATGGCGGTGATCGTGGTGATCGTGGCCTTCGTGATGAGCAGAACATCCATTGGACGCAAGGTCTACGCTGCGGGCGACAACCCGGAGGCAGCCCGTCTGGCTGGCCTGAACGTGGCAAAAATCAAGATCCTGTCCTTCACCGTGGCCGGCGTTCTGGTGGGCATCGCCGCCATCCTGCTGGCGGCCCGCTCCGGCTCCGCCGATTCCAGCACGGGCGTTGGCATCGAATTCACCGGTATCACTGCCTGCGTGCTCTCCGGCGTGGCCCTGAAGGGCGGCGAAGGCACTCTGTGGAAGGTGATCGTGGCGGTGTTCGTGCTGGGCGTGCTGGCCAACGGGATGCAGCTGATCAACCTGGGCACCTATCCCCAGTTCATCGCCAAAGGCACCATCATGCTGGCTTCCCTGTACCTGACCAACCATAACGTGAAAGGCATCTGATTCAAGCATAAATGCCCATGGCATTTATCAGATAAAAAAGGAGGAATCATCCCATGAAAAAGCTCGTATCCCTGCTCCTGGTCCTGGTTCTGGCGCTCTCCCTGACCAATGTATCCCTGGCGGAAGGCAAGAAAGCCGCTTTCGTCACCTTCGGCCTGGGCGGCGATTTCTTCCAGACCCTGGCTGACACGTTTGTGGAGAACTTCACCGCCGATGGCTGGGAAGCCAGCTATGCCGACGGCCAGTTCAACCCCACCAAGCAGATCGAAGCCGCTGAAAACTACATCGCCATGAATGTGGACGTGCTGTTCATCTGGTCTGTGGCTCCTGAAGCCATGGGCAGCGTGATCGAGCAGGCGCGCGCCAAGGGGATCAAGGTCATCGCCTTTGTGGCTCCCACGGAAGCCTATGACGCCCTGATGGTGTCCGACGATGCCGAGCTGGCGGACGACTGCGTGCGCCTGGCCGCCAAATGGATCGACGAGCACTTTGCCGACGCCCCCGATCATTCCGTTCCTGTGGCCGTGTTCAGCTGCCGCACCGCCGATACCGGTGTGATCCAGGCCGATGAAATGCTGAAGGTGGAAGAATTCTCCGCCAAGGCCAAGTTCGCCAAGGAAGTGGAATGCGCCGAGGAAACCATGACCACCGGCCAGAACGCCATGGAAAACCTGTACATCTCCAACCCTGAAATCAAGGTGTTCCTGACGCCTCATAACGCCCTGGCCCTGGGCATCAACAGCTACTTCACCGGCCTGTCTTCTCCTGTGAGCGATTATTCCGATATGGCCATCTTCGCCGTCAACGGTGATAACAGCTCCGCGGAATACATTCAGGCTTCCATGAAGAACGAATCTCCCTTCCGCGGCATGGTACTCACCGGCTCCGTCAACGATACCGCCAATGAAATGCTGATGGTGGCCAACGGCCTGATGGACGGCACCCTGCCCGTAGGCCATCTGCAGAAGGCCGGCACTGTGTTCGTCTATGCCGACACCGTGGAGGAATACCTGACCACCGGCACCGTGCAAAGCGTAACCAGCGCGGATTTCCAGAAGTAATCCCCCAGCCCTGGGGAGGCGCGCACATCCACGCCCCCCGGGGCCTTCGCCCGACGGGGCCTTCAGGCCCTTTCGGGCGTTCTTCAGCGCACAAACAGATTCACACAATGATGGAGGATACCACTGTGGGCAAGAAAGTATTGGGCATCTCCTTTGGCAGAAAAATGAGCAACTGCGATATCATGGTCAAGCACGCCCTGATGGCCTGCGAACAGGCCGGATGCGAAACGGCGTTCCTGCGGGCGGACGATTTGAACATCACCAACTGCAACGGCTGCATCGCCTGCACCATCGGCCTGATGACGGGCCGGGGCCGGGGATACTGCGTGCGCCATGATGATTTCGATATCCTGGATGAATGCGTGATGCAGTCCGATGCCGTGATCCTGGCCTGCCCCACCTATGAAACCTCCG
>Ga0255061_10000594_pt1 | contig 10667 bp, 3 predicted proteins | sample 174RNAGHGhighgp2_FD_183093 | JGI IMG/M metagenome (GOLD analysis project Ga0255061, IMG submission 183093) | Metatranscriptome of sheep rumen microbial communities from Palmerston North, Manawatu-Wanganui, New Zealand - 1742 RNA GHGhigh gp2... | ecosystem: Host-associated > Mammals > Digestive... | reverse complement strand
CTTCATCGGTTTCGACAACCAAGTTGTCCAAGTTGGAGCAGGCTCCACCTACAATGTAAAAATGGAAGAGAGTTCGCAACAACTTGACGAAGTTGTGATTGTAGGTTACGGACAACAGAAAAAAGCCTCTGTGGTAGGTGCTATTACCCAGGCTTCTGGCGAAACTCTCCAGCGTGCAGCCGGTGTTACCAACCTCGGTGCAGCACTTACAGGTAACCTTCCTGGCGTTGTTACCGAGCAGGGCACAGGTATCCCTGGCGGTGAAGATCCAAAAATCGTTATCCGTGGTGCTAGCTCTTGGAACAACACCGACCCTCTCGTACTTGTTGACGGTATTGAGCGTGAGATGAGTTCTGTAGACGTTTCGTCAGTGGAAAACATTTCTGTGCTCAAAGACGCATCTGCCACAGCGGTATACGGTGTGCGTGGTGCCAATGGCGTTATCCTTATTACCACCAAACGTGGTCAAGAAGGTAAAGCTAAAATCGATGTGGGTTTCACCACCACAGTAAAGGCTCCGTCTAAGCTTCCTAACAAATACGATGCTTACGATGCATTGATGGCTCGTAACATAACATTGGAAACTGAGTTGCCTGCAGTGGGCGATGAGGCTTGGGCTTATATGACACCTCAGTCTGAAATCGAAAAGTACCGTAATCAGACCACTCAGGAACAGCGCGAACGCTATCCTAATATTGACTGGGTTGATGCAATTTTCAAAAACCACGCTATGAGCTACAATGCCAACCTCAGCATTTCTGGTGGTAGCAAAGTGGTAAGATACTATGCCGCAGCCGACTACGCCAACGAAGGTGACCTTATGAAAACTTACGACAACGGTCGTGGATACAAAACAGGTTACGACTACAACCGTTTGAACGTGCGTTCAAACCTCGACTTCACAATCACCAAGACTACTATTTTGAAAGTTAACCTCGCAGGTTCTTTGGGTATAGCCAAACGTCCTCGTTCTAACCAGGGTGACGAATGGCAGGAGGCTCAGCGTTGGTCAGGTGCTTACAACATCGCTCCCGATGTGTTCCTTCCTAAATACGATGATGGAGCATGGGGATACTACCCTCAGATTTCTAACGTTACAAACTCTGTTCAGAATCTTGCTGTCGCAGGTATGGCAAAAACCACAACCAACAGTATTACAACTGACTTCAACCTCGAACAGGATTTGAAATTCATTACCAAAGGACTTAACGCAAGCGCGCAGGTGTCATGGGACAACCGTTTCCAAGAGACCAACCGTGGTGTAGGTGACGACTTTAACGATGCTCAGCAGAAATGGATCGATCCTAAAACTGGCGAAGTTTATCTCCGTCACAACGTGGATGACTACACTGGTTTTGAATGGGTTGAAGAATCTAAATGGAGCAGTCAGTCAGGAAGTATTAACGATGGACAGACATTCCGTAGGTTGCACTACCGTGGACAGTTGAACTATAGCCGCAAGTTTGCCGAAGCGCACGAAGTAGGTGCAATGGGCGTGTTCAAACGCGAGGAAAATGCTACCGGTAACGAGCTTACCAAATATCGTGAGGAATGGGCTTTCCGTGTAACATATAACTACAAGAACCGCTACTCTATCGAGTACAACGGATGCTACAACGGCTCTGAGAAATTCTCTGATGACAACCGTTTCGCATTCTTCAACTCGGGTGGTATCAACTGGACTCTTTCTGAGGAACCCTTTATGGAAGGTCTCAAAGACCGCAGACTTATCGATATCTTGAAATTCCGTGCATCTTACGGCGAGGTAGGTGACGATAACCCGTTCGGACCCCGTTGGCTTTACCTCACTCAGTGGAGCTATGGCGGACAGACCACTCTGTCAACCACAGGCGACAACTCAATTTACAAGACATACAAACAGTCTTCATTGGGTAATTACGATGTGCATTGGGAAGTTGCTCGCAAGTTTAACTTCGGTATCGACTACTCTTTCTTCGGCGGCTTAATCGCAGGTAGCGTAGATATCTTCAAAGACAAACGTAGTGACATTCTTGTTAGCGGAAACGACCGTGCTGTACCTAACTATTTCGGCGCAAGCGCACCTTATATTAATAAAGGAAAGACCGAGAATAAGGGTTACGAAATCGAACTCAGAATTAAGAAAGATTTCCAGAACGAAATGGGTGCTTGGGCTAACTTCAGTATGAGTCACAACGAAAACAAGGTTATTATCAAAGATGACCAGCCTCTTCGTCCTAACTATCAGAGAACTGAAGGTTATTCTTTGGGACAGGAACACTCGTTTATTGATGCAGGCTTTGTCAACAACATCGATGAACTCTACGGTTCTCCCTCGTTCGAAAGCGATGACCGTTATCGTCTTCCTGGTAACTACTATATCGTAGACTTCAACGGCGATGGCAAAATTGATAGCAAAGACTCGGCTCCTTACGGTTATTCAAGCAACCCCCAGAATACATACAATGCAATTTTCGGTTACAACTGGAAAGGTTTGAGCTGCTTTGTTCAGTTCTACGGTGTTACAAATGTAACTCGTGATGTAACACTTCAGAGCTTTGGTCAGAAACTGAACACTGTTTACGACCTCGGTTCTATCTGGTCGCCCGAAAACACCAACGACGACAACTCTTACTACCATTTTGTAACAGCACCCGTTAGCAAATCAGGTGGTTCTTTCCCTGTATATGGTTCTCAGTATAAGTTCGACGGTTCTTATATCCGTCTCAAAAACGTAGAGATCGCCTATACATGGAATGGAAAATCTTGGATCAAAAACTTAGGATTCTCGTACCTCAAAGTATTTGTCAACGGCAACAACCTCTGGCTCTGGAGCCGCATGCCTGATGACCGTGAGGCAAACCTCGGTGGTGCAGGTTACTTAGGTGCATATCCTACTGTAAAACGTTTCAGCGTTGGTCTTAAATTTACTTTGTAATTAATATAGCAAAATGAGAAATATATATAATTCACTAATAATTGGAGCAGCGGGTTTAGCTTTGTGTGCATCAGTTACGTCGTGCGAGGACTACCTCGAAAAAGCACCCGAAACAAATATCACTGAAGCCGAAGCTTTCAAAAACTTCCGCAGCTACCAAGGCTTTATCGAAGAGGTTTACAACTGCATTCCCGACAAGGAGAAATGCAACTGGTGTCCCTCTTGGAACTGGGGCGACGATGAAATGTTTAACACCGAAGCCGACGACCGTATGACCCACCAGATAGACCTCGGTAACTTCAGAGCTTGGAGCGAAACTGGTAACTGGCTATACAAAAGTGGCAGTGATCCGAGTTCAACAAACTCGTTCAACCACTCTTTGTGGCCGCACGCATGGTACTGCATACGTAAATGCAATATGGCAATAAACAATATCGACCAGATGGTTGGTACCAGAGAAGAAAAAGACCTTATCCTCGGACAGGCATACTTCTTCCGTGCATGGTGGCATTTCGAACTTATGGAATATTTTGGTGGTCTACCGTATATCACCAAAGTTTACAACGATGGCGAGGAACTCAAAGAACCGCGTCTAAAATACCAAGAATGTGCCGACAAGGTGGCAGAAGACTTGTTAAAAGCAGTCGAACTACTTCCTCTTCACTGGGACAACACAGTAGTAGGTGCAGAAACCAGCGGTAAAAACCAGTTGCGTGTCAACAAAATCACCGCTCTCGGATATTTGGGTAAGAACTTTCTCTGGGCAGGTTCACCTCTTATGGAACATGGTGCACAGCTCGGCGGACTTGCTAGCGGCAAGACTTATGAATACAACGTAGAGTACTGTAAGAAAGCTGCTGATGCTTTCGGCGAACTTATTTCGCTCGTAGAGTCAGGCCAGACTCAGTACGGTCTTGTTGAGTTCAATTTCGACACCGTTACTACCGATGACTACATTGACCCCATCACTCTTAAAGATACTTCGAAAGTTTTGAGAGGTATTTACGACCACAAACGTGCAGCTGACGCAAAATCTTGCTACTCAGACCTCTTCTACACCACAAAGCAGAACTGGCTTATGCCAGGTGACAAAGAGGCTATTATGCGCGGACCTTCTGGTTTCGGCGGCAACGCTAACAACTCTAACTGGAACACTTCGAAGGTTTTTGGTCCTAAGGTTGCAGGTCTTGTAGAACACGACAATGTTATTCACCAACCCACTGCTAACCTCGTGGAACAGTATGGTATGGCAAACGGACTTCCTATCGACGACCCGAACTCTGGTTTCGATCCTACCCATCCGTTCTTGAACCGCGATCCGCGTTTCTATCACGACATTGTGTTCGATGGATTCAAATATGTTAATTCTGTTAACCTCGACAAGGCTAAAGAGAAATACCGCTATTGCAGTCTCGACTCAAAAGGCGATATGCGCTCTGCAACCAATGGTAGTCGCACAGGTTATTTCTGTCAGAAACTTATCCCCCATACCTGTAATATAGCAGACCAGGATTACAACTGGGGTGGAGCACTTCACAGCTATCTGTCGTATATGCGTCTTGCCGACATCTACTTGATGTATGCCGAGGCTTGTGCGGCTGCCAACTACCAGTCGTCAAAATGTTCTCTTACTGCTTTGGATGCTGTAAACAAAATCCGCAAACGTTGTGGTGCAGGTCCTGTTGGTGGACAAGATGCAAATGTTAACGCTGACCTGACAACTGGAACCAAGTTTATGGACGAAATCCGTCGCGAACGTGCTGTAGAACTTGCATTCGAAGGTTTCCGTTTCAACGACCTACAGCGTTGGTTGCTTCTTACCGAGTACCCATACAATGTCAAATATGCACAAGAGTTTACACGTCTCGAAGACGAGGATTTCTTCAAAAAGAATGATCCTCGTAAGGCCCGTGTAGCCGACTATGGAAAATCGGAGTTACTCACACGCAATTTCGACGTTAAGCATTATTGGTTCCCGATTCTTGAATCACAAACTTATCTTTATCCTGAGTTTGAACAGAATCCGGGATGGTAATCAATAATTTAAACACAATTTAAATTACACAAAATGAGACATATACATAAACAAATAGTTATATGCGCTGCACTGGCTGCTTTCCCGTTGGTTCTTAATGCCAACACTTATGCGTCTACAAACGTATCAGCCACAGCAGATTACAACAGCAGCCTGAACATGCCTCTCTCTGCCATGCCCGAAGACGACATCCAGGCTTCTGGTAGGGTGATAGACGAAGAAGGCAATCCGCTCACAGGCGTGACGGTTGTGATGCAGGGTACTAACAACGGTACCATATCCGACATCGAAGGCAACTTCTCGCTCAATACTTCTGACGATGGTGTCTTGATATTCTCATTGAAAGGCTACTACACCCAACAAATAGAGGTAAATGGAAGAGCTTCGTTAGGCGACATCGTTATGGTAAAAGATAATACCGTTACCGATGATATTCCCGTAGCTTTTAGAAGGGTTAGCAAAGACGACCTTTTAGGTAGCGTTTCATATGTCAACGTTGAAGAAAAACTCAACTACAACTACACTACAGGTGCGTTCGAAAATATGGAATCGTATGTGGGTGGCTGGAACGGATCTACCCTATGGGGTATGAATCCCGAAAACTCAAGTTACTTCGTTGTAGTTGACGGTGTACCTCGTGGTTTGAGTGGTTACGAAAACCTCCTTTCTACCGAAATCGAGTCCATCACCTTTATGAAAGGTGCTGATGCCGTAGCACTTTACGGAAGCCGTGGTGTTAAAGGTGCTATCTTGATTACTACAAAACGTGGTAAGATTCAAGATGGTTTGGAAATAACAGGACGTGTAACCACAGGTTTCAATGTTGCCAAAAGTTATCCCGAATATCTTTCTTCTGCCGAATACATGGTTTATTACAACCAGGCTTGTAAAAGCGATGGAATTGCCGAGGCTTTTAGCGAGGAAGATATCTACAATCATGCTTCAGGCAAGAACCCCTACCGTTATCCTAATATCGATTACTACTCATCTGACTACATCAGCAAGGTTTATAACCGTACTGATGCCAGTGTCGAGCTTGTTGGCGGTAGCGAAAAAGCCACCTATTATGGTAGCATCAATTACTACACCTACGATGACTATTTGAAAGTAGGCGATGCCAAAGACAACCGCACTCAACGTTATAGTGTCCGTGGTAATGTCGATGTTAAAATTAACAACTTCATCTCTGCTTACATCAACAGCAACGCTACTTTCTATGATGTAAAGACAGCAGGTAACGCAAGTTGGTGGAATGCCGCAGCTACTCAGCGCCCCAACCGTCCTGAGAATGCCGCTCCTATGATCGACAAAGATCAGATTGACCCCAGTGCTCAGGCTGCTCTCAACTTGCTATCTACCACACAGAACATTTTTGACAACAAGTTCCTTGCAGGTACTCAGCAAGAAAAGTCATCAGTTTTTGGCGATATTTACGCTACTGGAAACCGTAAATACACTGTTCGCAAATTCCAGTTTGATGCAGGTATGAACTTTGACCTTAGCAGCGCGTTAGAAGGTCTTTCGTTTAAGACTATTCTCGGTATGGACTTTGCTACAGAGTATACAACCGCCTTCTCTAATAAGTACGCTACATTTACTCCCGAATGGGCTGACTATAACGGGAAGGAGTATATCGTAGGTCTTACTCAGCAGGAAAACGACCAGCGTAACGGCAACCAGTCAATCTCTGGCTCGGTAGATAACCGTATGATTAACGTTACAGGTATGTTTGACTATACCCGTAGCTTTGGTAATCATAATATCAACGCCATCATTCTTGCAAGCGGTTCGCAAGAAACCAAGGCTGGTACATATCACAGCGACTGCTCCGCTCACATGGGCTTCCATGCAGGATACAACTTTGCTCACAAGTACTTCTTTGATTTCAATGGCGCGCTAGTACACTCTATCCGCCTTGCCGAAGGACACAGAAACGTGTTCTCTCCATCTGCGACAATCGCATGGGATATGGCAAAAGAGTCTTTCTTAGATGGATCTTTTGTTAACAAACTTCAGCTCGAAGGTTCTGCAAGTATTCTCAACGAGGATTACGACCTTGTAATAAGAGACGGCGACAGTCAGTTGAAATACTACCTTTACGAAGGTCTCTGGGGTACCAACGACTGGTCGTTCACGTGGTATGATGGCTCAAACGCACGTTCTATTTGGCCTAACAGAGGTGAGAATAAAGACCTAAGAATGATTCAGCGCAAAGAACTTCGCGCAGGTATCCGTTCTGCATTCTTGAACAATATGTTCACCTTCAACGGCAACTTCTTCTATAATGAGATGGATGGTTACCTTATTACTTCGGGCAATGACTACCCCTCTCACATGGCACGTTTTGTGCCTGTACGCAACAACAATATCATCAGCCGTATAGGATGCGACTACGAGTTTTCTTTCAACAAGAAATTAGGCGAAGTAGACTTCACTCTCGGAGTGTTTGGTACTTACTACACTACAACACGCAAAAAACTTGAGGAAACACCTAAATACGACTATCTTGCTCAGGAAGGAAGCGCAGAAGACCGTTTCTGGGGTTACAAATGCCTCGGCATTTTCCAAAGCCAGGAAGAAATCGACAATTCGCCTGTACAGAAACTTGGATCAGAAGTTAAACCCGGTGACCTTAAATACGCTGACATCAACCTCGATGGTCAAGTTGACGAGTACGACCAGTTGCCTCTTGGAAAATACGGTGCATACGGTTCGCCCTCTATTGTGGGTGTAAGCATCACAGCTAAATGGAAAAATTTCACATTCTTCCTTGCAGGTCGTGGACACTTCGAAAGTATGTGGATTATGGATACCCCATACTACCAGATGGATGAAACCGACAAGTATTCTGCTCTCGCTCGCGACAGCTGGTCTGAGACAAACAAGGACGCTAAATACCCGCGTATCTCTACTAAGGCTAATCCCAACAACTTCGTATTATCCGATTTTTGGACATATTCGGAGGACGCATTTAGCCTCAGTAAAGTACAGATTACATACGACTTGCCATCTCACTTGTTCGACAACATCTTTGTAAAAGGTGTATCGGTATACGCTATGGGAGCCAACTTGCTCTTGATTTCACCAAAACGCGAAGTAATGGAACTCACTATAGGTGGCACACCACAAAGCCGTTACTACGGTGTAGGCGTGAAGGCAAAATTCTAATTTGAAATAATAAGAAATATTATGAAACTTAATAGTATTTTAAAAATATCGGCATTAGCTTCTGTAATGTTGGTTGGTTGCGACGATATGTTTGAACCAAATATCGAAAACAACCGTACATTTGACGCTATGCTTGCCGAACCCTTGAGTATTCAAGGATTGATAATGAATGCGTACGCACGTTTCAACGACGGCGGCAACTACTATTCAAACCGTATACACGAAGATTTGGCTACAAGCGATTTCTACGAAAATACAGGCGAATCGAGATGGTTGCTTATGGGTCGTAACCGTTGGACAGCAGCAAGTAATCCAGTTGACAAGTGGGGCGATGTCCGCGAGTGTACTCAATATATCAACATGTTCTTAGAGAATGTTGACAAAGTACAATGGGCCAAGGAAGAAAACGACAACGAGGCTTTCAAAAAACGCCTTACAGGTGAAGCATACGCTTTGCGTGGTATTCACAACTATTTCTTCCTTCGCGCTCACTGCGGTTATATCGATGGAGAAAGTTCTCTGATGGGTGTTCCGTTGCTTCTTGAGTCAGAAACTATCAACTCTGATTTCAATGTTTCTCGACAGAGTTTCAAAACCTGTTTGGATCAGATTTTTGAAGACCTTAACAAAGCAATTGAGCTTCTTCCCGAAGAATACACTGGAGAAGACCGTGTTGTTGGTCAGCGTATGAACGGCCGTATCAACAGTAAAATAGTAAAGGCTGTTCGATCTCAAGTTGCGCTTATGGCTGCAAGTCCTCTCTATCAAGGTGCAAGTGGTATTTCGTGGAAACAAGCTGCCGACTATGCTGCCGAAGTGCTTCAGGGACACAAGGTGGTTGAAAACGGTAACACCTGGTACAAAAACACCGTAGAGATTAACTCTCTTCGCGAAGGAGCTTGCCCCGATGAGGTACTCTGGCGTGGCGACCGCTCAGGCAACGACGACAACGATTACGAATCGTCATGCTATCCCCCTTCACTTGAAGGAACTGGTAATATCAATCCTACTCAGAACCTTGTCGATGCTTTCCCGATGTCAAATGGTTATCCTATTACCGACCCTGCCAGCGGTTATGATTCTAAAGATCCATACGCAAACCGCGACCCACGTCTCGACCTCTACATCATACACGATGGTAGCAAGTTCAAAGACACTGACATCAGTACAGCAGAAGACAGTGAAACCAAGGACGGCCTCAACAAAGAGAACGGCAAGTCAACCAAAACAGGTTACTATCTTAAGAAGTTCCTCAACGATGAGGTAAGTGTAAAATCTGACTCTAAAAACGGTCGCCGTCACTATAAGGCACGTATCCGTTATACAGAGCTCTTCTTGAACTATGCCGAGGCTCAAAACGAAGCAGAAGGCCCGATGGCTGGCGGTAGCCTTGGAATGTCGCCTTACGAAATCGTAAGTGCTATACGCAAGCGCGGCGGCATAACTAACGACCCTTACCTCGAATCAATCAAATCTGATAAAGACAAGATGCGTGAACTTATTCACAACGAGCGCAGAATCGAGCTTATGGGCGAAAACTTCCGTTTCTGGGATCTCCGCCGTTGGAACGAACCTATCAACGAGCCTGTCAAGGGTATGAGAATTATTAACAAGAACGGGACAAAGAATGTGTTCGTTATCGACAACCTCCAATACAGCGACTATATGTACTTTGGTCCTATTCCTGATACAGAGGTTCTTAAATGGTCTAACCTTAAACAAAACAAAGGTTGGTAATAATTGTTGTTAACAAAAATATCTGAAACAATGAAATTTAAACATTTGATATTATCGGTGTCGGCAGGAGCCCTCGCGCTCGGAATGTCGTCTTGCGAAAACAGCGACATCTCATTCCCCGACTACGACGGTGGTATTTCGGTATATTTTCCATACCAGTACCCCATACGTACCATTACATTGGGCGACATCACTACATACGACAACTCGAAAGAAAACAACGAGCACAAATTCACCATTTACAGCACAATGGGTGGATCTTACACAGGCAAAGACATTAAGGTTGATTTCAAAGTAGACGAGTCGCTTGTAGAAGGCCTTACCTTCCAGGACGGCACTCCCGTTAAGGCTATGCCCAGCGATTACTACACACTGAGCGGCAATACTCTCGACTATGGTGGAACTTTTCGTGGCGGTGTTGACGTACAGCTTAACGATGCTTTCTTTGCCGATCCTGCATCTGTGAAAACTACCTATGTAATTCCATTGATGATGACTCAAGCCACAGGCGCACAGCGCATACTTGACTTGTCATCTGCTACTCCTATTCCTGCCTTAGTCGGTCAAACGGTTGCCCGTACCGATGTTGACAGCTGGGTAGATGGTCCGAGAGACTTCACTCTCTTCTGCGTAAACTACATCAACAAGTACGATGGCAACTACCTTCGTAGAGGTACTGATGACGTTGCAGAATATGTCAAAAAGAAAGATAATACTTTCTTAAAAATTCCCATCGGAGATCAGGTAGAACGTCCTTGGGATAATCAATTTTGGATTATCACCAATACGCCTTATAAACTTGATGATACT
>Ga0255061_10000593_pt1 | contig 10669 bp, 13 predicted proteins | sample 174RNAGHGhighgp2_FD_183093 | JGI IMG/M metagenome (GOLD analysis project Ga0255061, IMG submission 183093) | Metatranscriptome of sheep rumen microbial communities from Palmerston North, Manawatu-Wanganui, New Zealand - 1742 RNA GHGhigh gp2... | ecosystem: Host-associated > Mammals > Digestive... | reverse complement strand
TAATAATTTAAGATAGGATACAAGTATAACATGCATATTCTCTCAATATTCTCCTAAAATTACTTATAATATATCAATTGAAGAATTACCAAATGTTTCCGTTGAATTTTCAGATGAATCTTATTCAGAAAATGTATATTGCGAATCTGAATATAATATGAATTCAGGAATTGTGAATTTGTAGAATTTATTTAATAATAAAGATTTTCCACAAACAGATATAATATATCAAAAGATCAATCTGATAGAAGGCACTTAGAAGAATTATAGAATTGGGGGAGAAACTTTTAAGTTAACTGATCTTAGTACGTGGGAACCTATGGATGACTGGGATTATATTGATAGTGATAAAGCCGAAGTTACTAATAATGGATGGGAATAGTGTAGTGATATAAAGGTCTTACTTCCAGAATATACTTATTTTGCTAATGGTGAATAGATATCTAATTCAGAACAATATCAACTTACTGAAGATGTAACTATAACCTGTAAATGTAGTATCTATGGGTAGGAATATAATGGTTCAATAATTACTGATAAAAATTTACAATTACTTAAAGAAGGTAAAATTAATTTTAGTGATAGATTTAATGGGGAGGAACGTTATATAGCCTATCCTGTAGATAGTTGGGATTTAATAGATGAGGACAATGGAGTTGAGTTCCCAATTACTGTTTAGGGAATCACTCAACTTAAAGGCTGTTCAGTATCAACTAAACTTAAAGTATCATAGTCTGTAACAGTTGCAGCTTCTGGATGGTTTACTCCAAAAGAAGATACTAGTAACCCATATAGTATTAATGCCGATGGATCCTACTATTAGGCAATATTAAATGAAAATAGGATAATTAAAGATATAGATTTTGACGTTGATGCTACTACTGATCCATAGTATATACACAATTTTCCAGTTAATAGTAATGGTGAAGTAATTTTTATAGTAAGGCACGCGGCCTAGGATTATCAATTAAAATTCCCCAAGGGTTATTCATTACAGTATGTTATATTTTTAAGTCAACCTTAGAAATTTCAAGATGAATGGACCACAGCTCTTCAAACCGATGATTCAGTTGATTAGAACTCATCAATATTTACACTTGAGGTGTCTGGAAGTGCTTCTCCACAAGTAATAAAATATAAACTTACAAAAGATGTTAATATATAATACCGATAATTCATCAATTTGGTCAAAATAGGCTTAGATGTTGATTCCAAGCGGGTCTTTTCCATTAGATAACCGAGTTGTAGTTGCTAATGTGGAAGATTTAGAAAATCCCCAAACTTTTTATATTGATGGGGCATTTTCTGGATACTCTGGAATGGTCGTTCTAGTAAAAGACTCTGATCCTAAACTTTTTGCTCAACTTTCTACAGACCTATCAGCTAAATTGATTTTTGCAGATGGCGGGGAAGAAATTATAACATATCCAGTTAAATGCGCTTATGGAGTCTTAGATATGTTAGGCTACCCAACAAATAAATTAAAAAGTGGAAGAATTAAATACTGCTATGAATTTAATAACCGATTTGTTTCGTTTATATATGAACTAGATGAATCGGATAATTACCAGATTTACAAAGTTGTATATAATTCTGATGGTAGTCAGTACGGCGAACGGAGGCTTATTAATTAGATAACAGATATTAAATATGGAACCTGGCTTCAATTAACATTCCCGAATGAAGATTTACCAGATGTGCCTGTTATAGACAGGACCGGAGACATTGAACGGGATGTTGGAGCAAAAGGTTAGCCAGGTGAGCAAAAAACTTTCGCTAGTACTGGAAGTATAAAAAGATATATTGATAATAGTTTAAGTTGGAATAAATATAAAACAAAGTAATAATATGGCAGAAAAAGTAAAATTTTATTAGGCCGATAATAGTTAGGACTATGAGGCCTTAAAAGCGCAAAATACTACAGATACTTCTCATGGTTATTTGATTTTCTATGCAAATGGAAATGATAAGAGAATTTGGGCCAATGGAATGGAGTATACACTTGGCTCAGGCGGCGCAAATATTTATTGGTCTGATGAGCATCCAGATAAGAGTAATATTCCAGGATTATAGGAGGGGGATATTTATATAGAAGTTTTAAATGCTGTACATGAAAATTATGAAACTTCAAATTTTGACACAACAAACTCATCCAAGGTTGTTTCTGAATATCCTACAAACGATCATTTAAGAAACCTAAACGCACTCACCGTAGTTTATGTTTATCATAATAATAACTGGGTAACTCTAAAACATAGTACTGCAAACACTTATTTTGATGTTAATTTTAAACTTAACACTAATACTGTAGCAGCAGCGTGGGATAAAGGTGGATGGACAGAAGATCAGTTGGATGGTGGTGTATATAAATCAGCTGGTAAGAGTGTCGATGAAGTCTTCTATGATATCTTCACTAGACGATATATGAATCAAGCAATCCCAGTTCCATCTTTAGGCACTCCTAATATTACCCCTATTAGCATATCAAATCCATAGGTTAATTTGAGTGTTTCTTCAACAGTTTATGATGGAGCTTAGGTTCCTGTTGGAACAGTTATATCAATTACAGTTGCTGATTCTAATGGAAATCAAACAGCAAGTGTTGATAGTGGTTCAGTTCATGAACTGAATTATTTGGTAGGTGGTCCTCATTGGGAAGATATTTTAGGGACTGAGCAGATCAACCCAAATTCTATAAATTATTCACTATCGAAAATCCAGGTTTCTAAACAAAGCCAGATAACAGATTATAAGATTATCGGAAAGAATATTAGTGGATACAATAGTTATACTTTTGATCCAGCAACAACCTATACCAAGAGTTATAATGGTTTAGAGATAACACCTGGTATAAATAGTGCTAGTTTTACACTAACGGGACGTTATATACAATTAGATGACCCCAATCCAGTACCAGTTTATGTTGTATATAAAAATGGAACACTTCAATGGAGTCTCTCTCAAGATTCTGATACTGGTGGGGATGACTCTTTGAAATTTGCATATTTTCCAGAAAATGACACTACTAAAGCACATGGCGACGAAACTATAATAGGTATTAATTCATAGATTGGATAGGTTGAAATTGTTGGAAATTCGCACAATTCTGATACTAAAACATTTACAGTATATGGATGCTATCCTGTATCAACCAACGGTAAACCTGGATAGGGTGATACTAATAATGGTGGGGTTACCTCTAACACATTGTCTGAAATTTCATTAAATATAACACACACCAATGGCAATTTAAAATCGTTTAACGTTGGTTTTGGTGGAATGACTGCAGGAACAGATAGAAAAATTAGATTACATAATAGTATTTCTTTTGGTTTGAGTAATATTCAATATTATGATGATTTTAATAGGGTTTACAAAAATATAACATCAGATCAATTACGTGCTGATATAAGTTCAGCATCTGATGGAGATTATAATATTTACACAATCCCATTTAAATTTGAAGACGGACCAAGAGTTTTAAAATTTAACTTTTAATTTTTATAATTATGTTTAAATATAATAAAAATCCAGGAATTGCTACTCCGAATATAATATATCCAACTTCAGGTGTTCCTGTAGATAATAGAGTTTTAGTTGATCATGAGTCTGATTTATTCGAAAACTATGGAACTTTCTTAATAGATAACGTTGGATAGAAACCATATGATTAGAGTTTCACTGGAAATTATGTTGATGTCAGTATCCCCTTATATGAAGGTATGGTAGTCGCTGTAAAGGATACAAATAAGCTATACATGTTGAAGAGGAAAGCTTTATACTCTGTTATTTCAGCTATTAACGCAGACTCCCAAAAGAAATATTATTATAAAGCTCATTCTGGAAATATTCTCCGGCCAAGTTCAATTTAGGCACAAACTCCGAATAGTGGTGAAGAATGGGTTGATGGAACATTAACTACACACACATTTAATGGAACTAGTTTTGATGATGGCTATGTTCCAATTGATGGAACCTATAAAGTGGTGTATGGTATTTGGGTTGAAGTTTCAGGATCTGGCACAGGAACGGTTGTTAATAATGTAAATAATTATGACCTTGGGTTTGTTTATAAAGGTGAAACAATTGGCTTCCTAGACGATATGGAAACCAGACTTATAGGTGTAAAAGATGGTGTTTATACAGCCTATGATGCATCAGCAGCAACTGATGGATTTATGTTCAAAATGATTGATGGGTCTAAATCATACATCTGTGTTCATGATGATAATGATAACTATCAATGGGTAATATTTAGTGAAGATAATGATTTAGTATGGAATATGTTGAATGGATCTAAATCATTTGAAATTACTAAAACAGTGAATCGAACAGCTCCCCTCAACCTTGACTAGAATAATGAATATTGTGTGGCTTATGGTCTAGATGAACTGACCGGAATCGTCACTAAAAAGGATTGGATTAATACTAGTGATATTAGCGGAACATATTATTGGTATCATCACTATACAATTGAAGTTCCTCAAGGCTGGTTTACAGATAATACACCCAGGAACTCTGGAGATATATTAGTAGCAATTTTAGTAAAGCCTGGCGACACAGCCACTGTTAATGTTAATGAACATATATAGACTTATACAAACACTGAGTCCGATATTAAATTAGCACTTGTTACGGTTACTGAATGTGCAGAAGTTGAAACAATTTCAGTCACTAATGGTAAATTTGTGGCTTATAAATCATTATCATGAATAATAAAGTAAAGTTTGCATATACTGACGGATTTGCGAGTGTGTTTACAGCTAATGTAAACAACTCGCCAATTCCGTACAATCTTTCAGACATAGACCCAAAAACTGGATTAGATCACGATGTGGTTCTTTTTATTGATGATCCAGCTTTAGGAAAATATATTTGGACATAGGGGCAGATTTTTAATTGTAATAATTAGGATACAAATACTACTTATAACTTTGATAGAATTGGGGATGATTTACATATTACTGATTCTTACGGAAATATAAAAATAATTTCATTAACTACCAATAGTATTCCAACTGAGAAGCATAAGCTTATATATTTTAATGGAGATGATTTAGTAGCTGATTACTTAATGCTTACCGGGGCTTATGTTGTAGATAATGATGCAGACTTTGAATTAGTAAAAGAAAAATTATCAACTCCATTCACTATTTCTAGTATTGTAAATACTTGGACACCTCATGTTTTATGGGCCTATGATGATGAATTGGGAAGTTTGAAACCCACCATACCTAAAAATGGCGGAAGTTATGGTGGAGAAATTAGTTAGGCATTTGTGGCAAAAAATTCTGAATTTAATACGCCCTTAAATCCAGACATCTCGCACTTTGCAGGTGAATCTACTTGGGAAGCCGAGAATGTTGGAACAGGATTTACTACATGGGCATACTATAATGCTTAGACTAAAACTAAAACGAATTTAAATTCCACATTAACATATAATCAAGAGACAAAGCAGTTAGAATTAAGTAATTCTGAAACTACGTGTCCAGATGGTGGAGATTATTCTTATATAGAGCAGCTTGCAAATACAGCTACCTCAACATTTTTTAAATCTGAACCAAATCAGTTTGGTGATTTGGATATAATTATAAGTGCGGGAGTTATATAGGAGGCTAATCAATCGTCCAGGACTGATGCTCTAATGATATGTCCAATAGTATATGAGGATGAAAATACTCTATATATGTTGGCCGTTTAGATGAATAATTATCGCAAGGAGACTCGTTTCCCATATCCATTTGGATGGGGGGATCAAACAGTTGGTGTTACTGTTTTAAAATTTGATAAACCTTTTAATATTTTTGCAGCTTGCGGAGGTGCTATATATGATGGCACTAAATATAATTTTGAGAGTGGTGCCGGATATTATAAATCAGCAGTAAAATTTGATGGAATCCAGAATGAACCAACTTTTGAAGTAGATTCACGTAATTGCGATGTTATTCCAATTGCTTGGGCGAAAAATGATTAGGAAACCTATCCAGACTCTGATAAATATTATCTAGGCGGAACATTAATTACTTAGGAAGATGGCTTAAAGATAGTTCCATTTGATGAATCTTATGATAATTATAATGTGAATAACGGCTCATCAATTTAGGTACATATAATAAAAGAATAGAATTCTCTTAGATTAGCATTTTCTGACGTACATGATACTAATTCTTCAGACGTTAATATAAGAATTAATGAAGATCGACCGGTCATAATTAACTTTAAAGATTATAAAGTGTCTTATATAGACCTACAAGGTTAGGTCCATATAAAAGATTTCTCTAATAATAATCTTGTAAAAGAGGCCTTTGATCTCTTTTCTAGTTCGAATACTGGATTTGCACTATTATCGGATTCAACACCTGGTGGAGTTTTTAAAATAATTAAAGATTAGGACAGCCCAATTTGGAAATTTCCAAGTAATGAAGAATATAGATATAATAAGGATACAGAGTCATGGGAACTAACTAACACCAAACCATTAGATATCTTTACTGGTAGCCATTTAATGCATAATTCCATTACGAATAAATTATTTTATTCAGATGGTTCGGCTGTAACTAATATAGCGTGCTGTGGAACTGGTTCTAGTAGTGGTGGTGGATGTGATTGCCAAATGTCTATATCTTCAGCTGATAATTCTATAGATATTATCCCAGACAACACAGTTGACTATACAGGTGTTTCTACTTCCGATGATTGGTATTCTTAGGGTCATTAGATTACTTTTAAATTTAGTCCTTTAGACGAAGTAACAATAGAAGTTGGGGACGGAACGCTTCCAATACCACCTTCTGGACATGATATTCCAGGCTATGAACTGCTAGAGTGGTTTCCAGCTATCGTTCCAGCATATAGAGATGCAGTATATGAGGCTCAGTATAATACAGATCGTTGGAAAGTTACCTTTAAAAATTATGATGGAACTGTTCTAAAGAGTTCTTATTATGATAACGGGAATCTACCCGTGTATAAGGGGAAAACTCCAACACATGTTCCGGATTCACAATATGAATACACGTTCAGTGGTTGGGATAAGAAAATTGATGTTGTAAATAATTAGGATTATGTATATACAGCATAGTTTTCAAAAGTATCTAAACAATATAGAGTAACCTTTGTAGATTGGGATAATTCATCTATTCAAACTGGTTCGTATGATTTTGGCACAAATGTAACAGCTCCGGCTAATCCCACCAGACCTAATGATTCTTAGAATTCTTATGTTTTTAGTGGTTGGTCTCCATCATTTAATCCCTATGTAACTCAGGATATTATATATAAAGCTATATATACAAAGACTCCTATAGAAGATATTCCAGAACCACAATATTCATTCTTAAAATTTTATAAGGATGGAAATCAGGGAAATATATATATACAATGTACCTATGATGAGAGTCGCGCAACAATCTTTTATAGAACTACTTCTGAAAATGATTGGCAAGTATTTACATCTGGGTCAAAGATAGCAGTCTCTAATTATATAGAGGTATCTGGAAAAATTTACTCAGATTATCCTAATATACACTTTAAACCGATTGCGACTGGTAGTTTTACACTTATGGGTGTTGAGGGTTCTATTATGAGTTTATAGGGATAGAATCCAGATGCAACAATAATATTTCATAAAGGTGCATTTTAGGGGCTCTTTAAAGATGAGCATATTTTTGGATCAGTAATACTTCCTGCAACAACTTTAACTTAGGATTGTTATAGGGAAACTTTTAGTGGTTCATCATTATTCTTAACATCTGAGGTAATCCTTCCAGCAACAAATATTCCTACTGGTGCTTATGTCCAGATGTTTAAAAATAATAAGCGGCTCTCACAAGCTACCATTTTAGCAACTACTGCTTCTGACGATGCATTAACTGAAATGTTTTCTGGATGCTCTAGATTAAATAAATTATCTGTCGGATTTAGAACTTGGGGAACATTTACAGATTGGGTAAAAGGAGTAGAAACTACTGAAGGAGATTTTACTAATTCAGAACTTTAGTGGATATTTGATGATTCACATATTCCAACCAATTGGAAAAGAACCGTTACCTTTTTAAATGGAGGAGGTTCTCCAATAGAAATAAAACAGGTTCTTTATAATAGAAATGTAATATATACAGGACAATAGCCCACACCAGCTTCTACATATGGCGGTGGATATAAGTTTTTAGGTTGGTCACCTGATATTTCTGAGCCTATATTGTAGGATACGACATTTGTTCCTAAATTTTCATATCCAACACAATATTATAATGGTAATGGGTGGATTTCTGTTGATATTTAGAACAGGACTCTAGAAAAGGGGTAGATTCCAATTCAAGCCCGGCGTGTTATAATTGGATATGATGTTGATAATGTTGCTGATTATGCTTTGGCAGAAAGATCATTATTATAGAGTTGTACAATTATAGCACCAGTAACACTTGGAAATTATGTATTATATAATTCTGCAATATCTGATGTTTATGGCTTTGATGAATATGTTTTAGATATTGGAGCTGGATGTTTTTAGAATTGCAGAAATTTAACAGAGATTAAGTGGGGATTAAATAAAATCCCACCATTTACATTTAATAACAGCACCTTATAGAATTTTAATGATTCAAATTTCAGTACTATTGAGAGCATTGGATTTTGTGCATTTAAAAATTCTGGACTAGGTGGAGATTTAAATATTCCAGATTCTGTTAGATTTGTAGATGATTAGGCATTTTCTGGAACATAGATTACTTCTGTAGGTGGTTTTAATAATGTTGATGTTTTATCTGCTCGAGTATTTGAAAATTGCTAGCAGTTAACATCTGTGGAGGTTGGATGTAAATACAATTTTGAAGATTGTCTTAATAATTGTCCACAATTGACAAGTATTAAATTCCAAAATATTGAGGATCTATATAGATATACTTCCCTTAATGGAATTAATGGAATTAATTATGAGTTATATTTAGGTCCAAATTTAAAATAGATTAGAGATAGTGCAATTTATACAAAAACAGGCTCTGATGATAAAACTACCATTTATTATCAGGGAACTCCGGCTACATGGTAGAATTTGTTAAAAGCAGATATTATTATCAATGGTTCATAGCCAATATTGATTTTTGGAAATACAAGCAGTGCCTCATGGCATGTGAGATATGACGGGGTTCTTATCTAAAAATGATTAATTATGGCAAAGAAATTTTGTAATATAATAGGATTACATACTATTTTTAATAATAATGATGTTAGTATCCAAAATATTAAGGATACTAACATCATTGATGAAAATAGTATCGCATTTATAACCTGTTAGAACGATAGAGCATTTGGTCAAAATTATGTGGACGGTTTAAAAGTTATTTGGGCCCGGGGAAAGATTTATGGATTAGGAGAGTTTCAAACTAATTATATTGGAGGAACAGGTATAGATGTTTAGGACACTTAGTATGAATTTGAAAAATTCATCGCAATTAATGTTAATAATAATCTAAGGGTAGATTCTAATAATTTCCTTAATGCTAAGGATACAACTTATGAAGTTGGAGAAAATATTAAGATAACTCCAGTTGAGGGTACACAATCTACTGATAATCCACGATTTACAATATCTGCAGTTAATGCTGGGGCACCTTATACATCTGGCCAAGGTATTTAGATTGAAGATAATGAAGTGTCACATAATCTAGTTACTGGTAATAATATAACTATTACAGACAATTAGGATGGAACTACTGAGATTTCTGCTAAAGGGTATATATATGATAGTACGACTGGTTCATTTGCAACCGAATATAGACAGAATGAAGAAGACGGTGGACAAGAACTCTTTAACACGGCTACGGGACTAAGTGCTGTAGCAGAAGGATATAATACGACAGCTTCAGGTAACTATTCACATGCAGAAGGACAAGGATTAATTTCAGACGAAATCGTATCCTTTGTATGTTCTGTTATCGGAACGGAAGAACAAAACAAAATTAAAGCTAAAACCGGAATTACTTTTACGTATTGTGATCATAGTGATAATATAGATGACGGTTATGGGTCTCAAGGCTGGATTTATAGCGATAGTGAATGCACTCAACTAGTTTCTAAAATCACTATATGTCGCTATTATTATACAAGTAATTATGATGGAGATTATTTCAATATTGATACTGGTTCATTAACTGATGGAGTGACCTATTATTGGAAACGTGTATGTGGATCAAAAGGTGACGCTTCACATGCAGAAGGAGAAGAAACGACAGCATCTGGTGAAAGTTCACACGCAGAAGGTTACGGTACAACAGCATCAGGTAACTATTCACATGCAGAAGGTGAAAGTACTACAGCTTCAGGTAATGATTCTCACGCGGAAGGTTACAACACAACAGCATCAGAGGACTACTCACACGCAGAAGGAGAAGAAACGACAGCATCAGGTTACTGTTCTCATGCAGAAGGAAAAACTACAACAGCATCAGGTTACTATTCACATGCAGAAGGAGAAGAAACGACAGCATCGGGTAATGATTCTCATGCAGAAGGTAACGGTACAACAGCATCAGGTAGTCCTTCACATGCAGAAGGTGAAAGTACTACAGCTTCAGGTAACTATTCACATGCTGAAGGAGCAAGCACAATAGCATCAGGTGATTGTTCACATGCAGAAGGTAGCAATACAACAGCTTCTGAATACTGT
>Ga0255061_10000591_pt1 | contig 10673 bp, 1 predicted proteins | sample 174RNAGHGhighgp2_FD_183093 | JGI IMG/M metagenome (GOLD analysis project Ga0255061, IMG submission 183093) | Metatranscriptome of sheep rumen microbial communities from Palmerston North, Manawatu-Wanganui, New Zealand - 1742 RNA GHGhigh gp2... | ecosystem: Host-associated > Mammals > Digestive... | reverse complement strand
GTCGTATTCTCACCCTTCACCTGGATGAAGTACACGCCAGGAGTGAGGTTGCGGACCTCGCGGCTGTAGATGTACTCGGAACCATCGAGAGTGACATTGTCCTTAGCGACAATCTGACCAGCAATGTTGACCACATTGATGGAGGTCTCACCGGTGACACCATTGATGCGAGCGTTGACAATGCTGTTGGTCGGGTTCGGATAGACGAACATAGAAGCATTGTTGGACTCAACGTCGTTGATGCCAGTAGTACCAGTAGTGATCAGAGAGAAGCCACCAGAAGAAACGGTGCTGCTGCCAGTGACATTGATGTTGAAGACATCAGTTGCCAAAGTGTCATAAGAGGTGCAACGGAAGAAGTCGAAACCACCTAACGTGAGAGCAGTAAGAGAATCCAAGTTGTAGTAGCTGTAAGCATAGTCATTATAAGTGTTGTTCATCACAACCAAGTTATAATGGAGCTCATACTCACCAGGCTGCAGGAATTGGTTCACCGTTCTGTTAATAGGATTGTTAGTCAGATAGTGCAGGAAGAAGTAGTCATACTTCGTGGAATTAGGAACTGCAATAGCACCAACACCCTTCGGGAAGTGGTTACTAGCAGGCGTCGTAGGATCAGACACTGCGTAGTTGAAACGTGAGCTGAGAGGAATGTAAGCGGAAGAGTCAGCCATCAACATCTGATAGTTATCGGTAATAATGTATTGAGAAGAACCAGTACCAATAGGCTGGATGAATTGACCAATACCACCATCAGTGAGGATTGTGTCATTACGATAGATATCGAAGGTGACAAAGACGCGCTTACCTTCAGGAATACCACAAGGATTAGAAATCATCCAAGTGTAGTCAGTCTTCGGCTCAGTAGTTTCAGAAGTAATAGTGTGAGTCTCTGTGCCAGTAGCGGACTTGAAGATGAAGCGAGGTCTGTCAGAAGCCATAATCGAGACAACATCGTCAGCAGCGAAGATGTAATCATCGGTAGTAACATTGTCGGCGGTAACAGAGACACAGTTGTTGCTGTCTTTCACCGTGAGGGTGAAGGTGAACAGGGAGTCAGCAGTGAGACCAAGCGTGGAAGCATCGAAGGTATAGGCCTTCGTATTAGCTACCGTATTGCCTTCAGAGTCTTTCCACGTGTACTCAGCATACTCATAGGAAGTAGTCTCCGTCATCGTGGCGCTGCCATCCAAGCAGATGTAAGCGTCGGAAGCGATGGAAGGAACAGGCAGCGGGTAAACCGTGACAATAGTATCAAGTGTATCAGCACCGCAAGCATTGTAAGCAATGTAATAGAGAGGTGCAGCATCAAGAGAAGCAACTGCAGGAACAGTCCAGTCAGCCGTATCAGTATCCATCCACCAGAAAGTGGTAGCGGTCAGACCATTGTCAGTAACAGCAGGATCTGTCGGCTTGGTGAAGACAGCGCCTTCGCAGACATCCAGTTTACCATCGGTAAGAGTACCAGTGATTTCAGGCTTGTCATTGACAACAATCTTGACTGTGAGAGACTTATCACCGCAAGGATCAACAGTATTACTCGTAGCCTTCATATTGAAGGTGAAGCCAGTAGTATTCATAACCGAAGGAATACCAGCGATAGCGTTGGTCGTAGGATCGAAGGTGATACCAGTAGGCAACGTGCCATCAACAGCGAGAGTTGCATTCGCAACATTGAAGTAGATGGTGTCAATCGTGTCGAGACGACAGACTGTCTGCTCAAGGAGAGTAGGATCAACAGCCGTGAGTTTCACAGTGTCATTCACAATCACAACAACATTCAAAGACTTGGCGTCGCAAGCCGGATTCTTGTCGCTAGTAGCAGTGATGGTCATACGCATCGTGTCAGGAGCAGAGACAGGAGTACCGGAAATCGTGGTATCACTCAAAGCAACACCAGTACTGTTACCAGTGAGAGAGAGCGTAGCATTAGCAACCGTAAAGTTAATGTCAGTCATAGGATTACCAACGCAGAGCGTCTGATAATCAGAAGATCCAGAAGCAAGTTCGAGTTTCACAGTGTCATTCACAACAATCTCAACCGTAGCAGTCTTAGCAAGACAAGCAATAGTTTGAGTAGCCGGGCTGGAAGCCGTGATATTGATATTGTAGGTACCAGCAGCTGTCGGCAAAGCGTGGATGGTGTCTTTAAGAGCACTTGCAGAAGTGCCAAGGGCAGCAGGAGCAGTGAAGTCAATCACAGCATTCTCAACATTTACAATAACATCCTTCGTCGGGTTGCCAAGGCAGACAGTGTCAAACAACGGATCGACCGTGAGTTTGACGGTATCATTGACGATAATCACAACATCAAGTTCCTTATTCCTACAGTCGGCCGGGCTGGTACCCTTGATCTTGAATCTGATCGTGTCGGCAGCAATAGGCGTACCGGAAATCGTGTTACCAGACAAGGTAATGCCAGCAGGCAGAGTAGTGGTGCTCAATGCACCATTTTCAATCGTAATGTCAATGTGCTTCATCGTATCACCCAGACAGAACTCCTGGTTCAGGTTAGTAGCAGTAAGCTTAACAGTGTCAATCACAATCACGTGAGCGGTATCATACTTGTTACCACACTTGCTGTTAAGAACTTCATAAACAACCATATTGTCACCAACAGAAGTGGGAGCACCGCTCAAGGTATTAAGATGCAATGACAAACCAGGAATATTCTTAACAATTACTGAACCATAGTTGTGGTTATGAACAATAGGCTCGATTGTATCACCCAAACAGATGGTCTGGGTCAGAGGAGCAACACTGCTGACAATCGTGTCGTGAACAAGGATAGTATCACGAATGGTCATAGAAGGACACGGAGAACCGACAACATTGGTGTAGGCAGTAATGTCAACATAAATGGTGTCAACGTGCACAGAAGGCGTGCTGGTCACAGGCGTACCCGTAATGGTCATAGCAGTAGGATCGAAGGTCAAACCGGAAGTAGCCGGAGTGAAGACCACATCTGCAGCCGTCATAGCCAAAGCATTCGTCGTGGTAACGTTAATCGTGGCGATAGGCTGACCTTGACAGATATCCTGTTTCTTATTGTCAATAGCAACATTAACAGTACCGACAACCAAAACACCCATCGTGTCAAGCGTAAGGAAGGCTGGATCAGAACACTCGTTCTTGGCAACGAAGCGGAATGCATATTCACCAGCTGCAAGAGTAGTACCAGGAGTCCAGACAGACCAAGTGGTAGCGGTGATATCCTTATACTCAATCTTGCACTCGTTACCAGTGGTCGTGCCATGCCAGTTGACATTAGCTGCGGTAAGCGTAGGAACCGTAGGAGTAGAACCAGCGCAAATGGTATCGTTAGCCATTGTGGCAGCAGCAGCCAGCGTAGGAACGTTGGTGATAGTAAGGCGCATAGGATCTCTAAAGAGAGTATCGCAACCATTATAACAATAAGGATAAATGGCCATACCATTCATACTCTCGTGAACAGGATCATTGATATTGAAAGGATTACCAGCAGTAAGAGCATTGGCCTTACTAATAGTAGTACCAGCAGTCACAATACGCCAACCGTGTTGAGTAGCATTTTCATACGTGAAGCCATCACCAGAAGCGAGGATAACCTCACCATCACAATAGCTAGCATCAAGAGTGATAACACCAGACAAAGTAGGATTAGCGGAAACAGTGATGTAGTAAACCATGAAACTGTCACAACCATTCACGGCAGTATAAGTGTCAAGAATCTCATAAACTGCAGATCCAGAAACCGGAGCAAACACAGTAGTATCGCCGCCACCGAAATAATGATAGGTGTAAGAAGCACAAGCAGCAATATCCACCGTGTCTCTGAAGATCGGTTTGGAAATCACGTTGATAGCGTCAGTCGTCGTACATCCATTGCTGTCGGTAACCGTCACGCAGAAGGACTTCGTCGTGTGAGCAGGAATTGCGTAAGCAGGAACTGTGAACTCAGCAGCTGTGGTGTCGATACCATTAGTCCAAACGTGAGAAACAAGACCCGTAGGAACAACACCGATTTGAATCGGCTCATTTTCGCAGTTGAAGAAGTTGTTAGGATCACGGGTGGTCCAAGCAGAACCGTTAACCACGAAGTGGACGACAGGCAGAGAGTCAACGCAAACATACAGAGTTGCGATAGCTTCACAACCAGTAAGAACGCTGGTAACTTTAACCGTGTAAGTACAGCAGTGAACCATATCAGTGAGAATCTTGCAGGTATCTGCAGTGGAAAGAATCACACCAGAAGGACAATCGTTGTACCACAGATAGGTGAACTCAGTGTCAGCAGCCAATCTCGGCGTGACATCAGCAACCAGAACACCATCGGCATTCTTACAGATACGGGCAGGTCCGAGAATGTTAACATCAGGAGCCTGATCGTTGTCCAGACGGATAATAGCCGTAGCGGGATAAGTACACTCGGTAAACATATCCTTCACAAGCACGCTGTAAGTACCAGCAGCCAAACCAGTGAAGGCATTGCTGGTGGACCAGGTAGCACCATTATCGATAGAATATTCGTAAGTGGTAGCGTTAGGATTAGCATTCACAATATTGTTAATGGTAATCGTACCATTGTAGAGCGTGGTGTAGCAGAATTGGTTCGGAGTGGTATCTGCATCGTAAGTGAGGTCATAAGGAATATGAGGAACATTAATGAATCTACCCGGCAGAGAATCGTACACACAGTTGTTCACAGTATCTCTGATGATGACAGTGTAATCACCAACAGCAACACCGGTGAAGACATTTTCAGTTTGATAGGTAACACCACCATCGATAGAGTATGACAAAATAGCGGAAGCAGCAGAAGAGTGAGCCGTAACAGTAATAGTACCGAGGGCAAGACCAGCCTTACAGCTATAGTCAGGAGTAGAAACAACGGTGTCGATCGTAACAGGCGTCGGGATGAACGGCACAAAGACCGTATCGTGTTGGATACAACCCGTGGTGGTGTCGGTGATGGTAACAGCATAGTGACCGTCCATCAACGTGTACTTCGTATAGTCAATCGGTTCGAAGTGGTCAACATCGTAACCATAGTGAGTAGAATCAAGATAGGTAAACACATATTGATACTGCGTACCCTGAGGTTTGTTGATACGGATTTGACCGTTACCCGGCTTGGTGAGCGTCCAAACACAAGTGCTGTTAGGAACGATCGTGAAGTCCATCGGGAAGAAAGCGCTGTCAAGCACCGTAATGGTTTGCGGCGTGGAAGCACAATGATAGTTCGTCAAAGCGTACACCGTGTAAGTACCATCGTCAAGACCGGTGATCGTAGGACCAACCTCGACACCGTCAACGAAGTAGGTGAAAGAGGTGTAGTTAACATTGGTAGCAGTATCAAGGCCAATGATAGCACCATTCTTCATAGAATCGCAATGGAAGTTAGCAGTGGAAGTGTAAACAATAGAAGGATAAGTGAAGTTAGAAGCAACGTTGGTATCCTTGTCATAAGTACACTGGGTAGCTGCATTGTACACATAAACAGTGTAGTTACCATTGTTCAAATTGCTGAAGGAAGGCATCGTGTCACCAGCAGCATTCACAAGCGTGTATTGAGCAGTAGCGGAGGTGACAGTGATAGTACCTGTACCGATAGTATCATTACAATCAAGATCAGGAGTAATGGCCAGAGTGAACGGGAATGCAGGCTTACGCATTTCAATCGTGACAAGAGTGTCGCGGGAACAAGCGGTAGCATCGTCAACCTTCGTCACCATATAGACACCAGCATCAAGAGTGCTATAGTTAGCAGGATCAATCACAACGTGGTGGAGAGTATCCGTCACGGTGTAAGTATGACCAGCAACCGGGGTAATCACAATCTGACCGTTAGGAACGGTGCAGTTGGTACGATGGTTAGCAACAACCTCATTGTTGGCATAAACAGGAGCCATAGAGCTGTCAGGAACATTGATAGTAGCATCATTCTCACAACGAGTGACAGGATTGTAGATATGCAAATTGTAAGAACCACCAGGCAGCAAGTCGAAGGTACGATGAGAGTTGTTACCACGCCAAGTAATGCCATTCAGGGTGTATTCATACTTAGGATCCGTATTGTTCAGTCTGACAACACCATTGTAAGTACCGCAAGTGGTGTTCGGGGTAATCGTCATAGAAGGAACAGGAGGAGTGATGCGAGCATCAAGGATTTCAACAGGACCGGCAACATAGTGACAGTTGAAGTTCGTGAGGACTTCCACATAGTAAGTGCCTTGATACAGATAGTTGAACCAGAGGTCGCTTTCCAGAGTATGGTCATAAATATGGGTCTCGTCACCGCAAGTGTCAAGAGAACCGTCATCAAGGACATTGACGTGCATTGCCACGTGATAGGTGTAACCATCAACAGGATAAACCACATCAACAGTACCGTGCCAAGGAGCCGTACAATAATCGTTGTGCGTGTAAGGCTGAACCGTCAGAACAGAATCAAGGTAAGCAGCAGGAAGCACAGTGTCGCGGACAACATTAGCAACAGCAATAGCAGAGGACTCACAACCGTGAATGGTGTGGAGGTCATAAGCATAAGAACCGTGGAAGACAGTGTCGCTCGTCGTGTAAGGCAGAGCGTGCCATTCAGTCTCACCGTTCAAACGAATGCTGTCAATTTCGTCGTTAGCAGCAGTGATGGTGATAGAACCATTAGCGTGAGCATCGTCACAGTAGTTGTTCGGGGTAGTGCGGATGGTAACATCAGCAGCAACGGGTTTGTGATAAACAACGAGATCGATATCGTCAGTAGCCTGACAGCCCATAGCGTCGGTAACGACAACCACATTGTGACGGTTTGCAGTTTCAGTAGGATTAACATCCAGCGTGTTGGCAGTGGTAGTGCCATTCCAAACCACGGTGTAAGGAGCAACGCCATCAATAGTGGTAACGCTCAACGTGGTGGAGTAAGGATAACAAGAACTGTCAACAGAAGCGGAGATCAAAGTGGAGATACGAGGCTCGGGGAAGCAAACCTTGATGGTATCATAAGCAGCAGGACCGCACTTAGGAGTAACAGTGATGATAACATCCGTGTTCACACCAATGAGAGAACCAGGAGCAGGATTCTGAGAAACGACAGTGCTGTCCATATTCCAGCAATCATCCGAAACAGTGGAAGCATTATACAGAGGTCTGTAGTCCGGAATTCTGATCTTACAGTTCGGAGCATTAATAGCGATAGTGTCAGTAGGCATATTCACGCTCAGAACCGGAGCGTTTCTGTCGATAGCGTGGATGGAGTATTGAGCGTTGGTGATACAACCCATAGTGTTGGTCACCGTAGCGGTAGCCGTGTAGATACGGTCACAAATGTTCTCGTTCACAGCGATGAAGGAGAAGGAATTGGTGGAGGTGTAGTCGATAGCCTCACCAGACCAGACATAAGTCAGAGTGTGGTCATAGGAATACGGGAGGTTGTCGGTAGCCTGGGCTTCGAGCAAGTAGTGACCGAAGGTCGGGCAAACCTCATAAGGAGCTGCGTGAGGATAATCGTCATTGTTACGATCCTCAACAATGTTCACAGTAGGAACAGGGAAGAAGTGGATAGCGTTAGAAGTATCGGAAGCCACACAACCATATTTATCGGTAACCGTCATAATGAACTGGGAAGAGGTGTAGTAAGAGCCACCAACCAGAGCATAGACATTGATAACGGTAGGATCAGAGGTATAGATGATGCCAGACTCTTCGGGTTTCGGATCCTGAGACCAAGCATATTGATAAGGGCTGAAGCCGTTATAAATCATCAGAGTGTCGAAGGTGACAGTAACGGTGTCGTAGTTACAAACCTCATAGTCGGGAGTGAGGGTGGCACCGTGGGCAATGTCAATAGCAGCAGGTTTGAAGAGGAGAGCCACAACCGTTCTGGCGGAAGTGTTACCGCACTCGTCGGTGATGGTTGCCTCGATGGTCACAACATCCGTAGTGGCAAAAATGTCAAGGTTGCCGTCGGCGACCACATTGCTGCTGCCCATATAGAAATGAATGTCATTGTCGGCGACAGCAGCGTTACAACCGGTGTTGAAAGTATGGCTGGCCTTCAAAGCAGCAAGAAGGACGCTGCGAGCAGGCAGGTTGTCTTTACAATCGTTGTTCAGAGGACGAACAGGGAGCAGGGTGTCAGGAGCACCAACGATGAGCGGAGTCTGGTCGTTGACAATCGTGACAGTTTGGGTCAGAGTGTTGGAGCGGTTGCCGCACTCGTCGGTAACATAATAGGTGCGGGTGACAACAGTCGTACAAGGAGCTTGGGTGGTGTTGACCGTAGCACTGTAATGGATTTGGTTCACATTGCTACAATGGTCAGCTGTAACCTTAATAATAGAAGTAGTACCCGTAGCGCTAACATTGGCCATCGTGTAAGGAGCTGTCCAAGCGGCAGCGGTGGTATCGCAACCGGAGATTCTGACATTGGCGGAAGAAGAATTTCTCCAAGCAATAGTCAGAGGATCGTGGTCATAACCCGTAACCGTAAAGGTGCGGACGATAGTAGCCTTACAATCGTGGATGGAAGTAGCAGTGGCTTCAACAACATACGTATCAGTCTGGTCGCAACCAGGGGCAGTGATAGTGACATTGGCCGTGTTGGTGTTCATATTCACACCATTCTTCTTCCAGACATAAGACCAAGTGACGTTGGTACCGACACCCGTCGTAGCATTCGTGTTGGTCACTTTCACATTGCTGTGCAGCGTGTTGGAGGAATGCGGACAAGGAGTGAGTACGGTATCCTCAGGATTGTACGCCAACTCGGGAGTAGCCCAGAACTGGAAGGTCACGGTCACACCCTCATCAGAATAGGTGCCCGTAGAAGGAGCGTAAGAGAAAGCCGTCAGCTTCACAGTCTTGTTGAAGTTGTTGTTGTAGATGTCGTGAAGGTTAACGGTATAGGAGAAGGTAGTAGCCACGGGAGTGCCAGTAGCAGTGGTACCCATAAACCAACGAATCTCTTGAGCGCAGTTATTAATAACCGTATTGTTCAATTTGGCCTTGATCACCTGAATGGAGTTCGCGTCGATTTCCTCATTACAATAAGTATATTGTGCGGAGGTGTTATCCAAGATGGGAGGGATGATGGGCAGAACGGTCACCGTGAAGGTATCGATATAGCCCGTACAAGAAATGTCAACACCGGGGATGGTGTCGTAAGTGTTCACTTGATATACATAATAAGTAGTAACACCCACCGTGGTCACATCGGGCAGAGCCGGTGTGGTGGTGAAGCTACCCGTGTTGCCTTTTCTCCAATATCTCTGATAGCTCAAAAGACCCGGAGCGTCAGTATGGACTGCCGGGGCAAGGGATTCGATGTTAGCAACGGTAAGGGATTCGTTTCTGCAGATCATCGTGTCGTGAGCAACGATGTCGGGAGTGATACGGGTCTGGAAGTCGAGCAGGTCGATGGAGTCCACTCTCCAGTGGCCACAAGTATAAGTACCGAAAAGGACATTGTACATACCCGTCTGGGAGTACATAGCTTGAGGAGAACCGTACAAATATTGATCACGTTCGCAAATGATCTTCTGGGAATTGGTATTCACAAGGTAGTGGATGGAGTCTTGAGCGAGGAGAGCGCCGCAGCAGCTCTGGTGACCACCGATGACACCGTCTTGGGCATCGCTGCTCCAAATGCTGAATTCAGTACCATTGGTACGCTCGCGCAGACCAACGACCAAAGAGTAGTTACCAACTTGTTTCCAACGGAGACCGATGCGGGTCTCAGCGTTAGCGAAGAAATCCAGGTAGAAGAAATCAAGATGATAAGCGTGGGCCAAATTCACATAGCCCTCAGCGGAGAAGCCGTAAGCGGCATAGGGGTAAGTCTCGTCAACAACCATAGAGCCAGGGTAACCGCCCACACAGTTGTTAGCAATCTGGCTACAGACACCGTCTGCGTACACGCGACCGCCTAACCAGCGATTGTGCGCACAAGTGGCGCCCACATTGTCGGTGTTGGCCAATTGGTCAAACTTCGTGTAGATGAACACATCCACATAATCAGACAAATCGGCATTCGTGAGGAGTTGACCGTTGTTGTACAATTTCCATTCCAAAGACACTTTCGTGTTGCCAGGAAGGTTGCACGTGTTGTCAAATCTCACACGGTACCAGTCCGTACGGTCACCAATAATGTAATTGGTAGAACCGTGGGACACGCTGATGTGGTTCACAGCATCAACGCGGGACATCGTGTTGTAAAGCACGAGGGGATTCCCGTGTCCCGGGAGAAGTGCTGAATCTCCAGGATTGATCCCCAGATTGGAGATATCCTGAACAGTGTCTGGTTGCATATTCTCCAACCAGAAACAGCAATTCGTTGTCACCTGTGACTTGGCCGTAAACCCTGCCAAGACAAGCAACATGCTTAAAAAGCAAATCGATAATAGTTTTTTCATACTGTTACTTTTTGATTGTTATTGATTATATTATTTCTCTTTTTTTCTCTTATCAGTCTGTTTTAAAACATTATACACTATTATGCATTTCACTAAAATTTCAACTTGCAAAAATACATTTTTTTTTTTACACTATACCCTTCCCCATCATTTTTTTTATTTTTTTTTTGGAGAAAGTCCGCAAATTGAAGTTCATTCCGACGTGTTTCAAGCTATATTTTCGTTTAAAGTATTCTCTATTTTTCTATATATCAGTTATTTATATTAAATTTCCACTTAATGGTT
>Ga0255061_10000589_pt1 | contig 10680 bp, 8 predicted proteins | sample 174RNAGHGhighgp2_FD_183093 | JGI IMG/M metagenome (GOLD analysis project Ga0255061, IMG submission 183093) | Metatranscriptome of sheep rumen microbial communities from Palmerston North, Manawatu-Wanganui, New Zealand - 1742 RNA GHGhigh gp2... | ecosystem: Host-associated > Mammals > Digestive... | reverse complement strand
TCTCACTATTCAGACGGAGAGCGTGTCGTTACTCTCTATTATTTAGAGATTCCGTATTCATTGGTGTATTATCAATTACTTCTTCGTAAGTCATTCTATTTCTCTCCATCTTATCATATTTTATTCTCTTACGAAGTAACTTGGAATTTCCACCAAATGTATGCAGTATGAACCACCTCATAAATCGACTACTCCAGGTATAGAATTTAATATCAGTCACCTTCTGTGGACCTGGACTAAACTTTCCAATTGCTCTTGGAACATAATAGAATGAAACTTTACCTTCATCAATAACTGACATTAAGGTAGGCTCATCAATTGCTTGTGATTTAATTAGTTTATCTATACTTGCCATTAATTCTTGATAACCTGCAGGTGTAAGTAATCCATATCTAAACTTACATGGCAAATACATGTAATTTAACCATGGAGCAATTACAAGTTTATTTCCTTGATAGTATGAGAATGTATTTGATAAATCATCATACATAACAAGAATTAACTCTGAGGTATCAAATCCTATCATTTGGTTATGGAAAGCAACTAAATGCTCTTTTAGTAACTTCATGATATCACTATTAATCTCTTACCAGTAAATTCAAGAATACTATTGATATGCTGAGTTATTTGAGTTGGAAGTTCACCTGTCAAGGCTTCAATTTCCTTAAGAGTCTGAATATCAGACTTTAATACATTATCATTACCTTGGAAGATAGGACCTTCAAATAATCCATACATATTTACAATCTTATCATATACTTTAGTAAGATTCATTGTTTCTGAAGGAACAATAATCTTAGATGCTAATTTAGTATAACCTGTAGTGCCATAGTTTTCATCGAGTACATTATACTCATATGTACCATCACCAATTGATGAAGGATTAACTTCAGCTTCAGCTACACACCACATAAGAATGTCAATACCAAATTTACTTGACAAGAGGAATCTAAGACTCATGAATTCATCCATATTCATACTTTGAGCATGACGAAGATGATCTGAAATCTCATTACCTTTAGTAGCAGATGCAATAATCTCCAGATTTGATCCAATAAATTTCAGAACTGAAGCCATAACCTCATTATCATCATTTATTTTGAATCGCTGTCTTGCTACAAAGTCAAAGATATTACTAAATGTTCTTTGACTTTTGACTAACGTTAATTCTAATACTTTCATTTTATTAATTATATATTATATATCAAAAAGTTAAGGAGTCAACCTTTCGGTTAACTCCCTAATTTAATTCATGCATAGAAAATTTTCTAGTTCCATATCTTATACCTTTTATTTTATGATTATCACAATCAACTAATATAATAGTTAAGATATTACCATTATATTGAAATGCTAATCTTTTACTACCAGATATATCCATAGTTCTATATACTTCAGATTCACATTTAACCTCATGATTCCTTGCATATCTTACTAATGGACCATATTCTATTAACTTATCTATACATTCAATTAATTTCTTTTGTTCTCTGAGATTAAGTTTCTTACGTTGTTTCTCAAAGTACTCTTTATCATCGAATTTAATTGTCCATCCCACATTCAGTCCTCCATTTATTTAAAAGTTCTGATGTTACTTGAGGAAGTTTTTCTATCTCCTCTGGATGTTCTCTAAGATAAGACATTCTATTATTAATAGAATTCCATCTTTCTTTTTCCTCTTTAGTTAGAGGAATCAATTTTTCTACTATTTCGTTAGTAGACTTAATTGAAAATCGTTTGATTAAAGCCATAATATAATTATTTAATAAATTAAACTTGACTTCTAACTCATACTATAAGGTTAGGAGTGGGAGCTCATGACTTCTCCCACTCTTTACCCAACTCATATATTATGACCTAAAAGTTTCTTAGCTCATCAGAAATTTAATTCTTACCAAAGGTCTGCTTTAAAGCTTCCCATGTAGTAGCAAAATTAATCTTTGCATTTCGATACTGAAGATCTGAATACTTAAACCATCTAGCAAAGTAACCTTCAAAATCTGATACTTCAGTAAATGGTCCATTGATTAACTTCTTAAACTCTTCAATGAACTTTTCGTATTCACCTTTAGTACCAATAAACTTATTAGTAGGATTGAATCGATCAATACCTATAAGCCAAATTGGCATGAAAGGATCTTCTACAAGAATTTCATCAAGAGTTTTATTATCTTCAGTAATCCACTCTTTAGCTAATGCAATTTTAGCTTCAAGTCTTGGTTGACATATACCTGTATTTCCACATTTAATTGCAGATCCATATAAATCCTTGATCATACGTTCAAGAGCATCAGTTTCTTTATAACCTAACTCTACCATAACAGGATTAGCCCAATATTTTCTTCCATATTCATCCTCTTTCTCAATCCATGAGGACTCATATCTCTGATAAATTTTGAACCATTCAAGATCCATATTAACTGTATCACCTTCAGGCAATTGGATACTAACTCCACCAACTTGATATCCGCAGTCACATTTTGGAAACTTAAAGTCTACACTAGGCTCAAGTACCTCAATAATCTTAGGAATAGTCATATTTGCCATAATGACTTTAACCTTAGCTCCAATACCAAGTCCCATACTTACCATGTTTGGAACTCCATTACATGAAGCTTCATAGTTATTCTTTCCATTGAGAACTATAGGTTCATATTCAGCAACTGGAGCATATGTACCATTGTTAGGTTGATATCTCCACTGAATATCCGTAATAGTTACAATTGCAGATTCAGTATAATAGAATTTGTATCCATGAGGTCCATCTTCATCATAGACAACGATACCATCAACTTGTATATTATCACCAGAAGGTGAAGTTACTATAGCCGTATCTGGTACTGCATCAATTGGAAGATTTTCTGCAACCTTAAATACAGAACGAAGTTGATCATTGACTGTAATCTTGACTTCTGGAATCAAATTAAGATTGTTAATCAATCTTTCAATAGTCCAGTTTCCATCATGGAAGCTTAATCCATAAGCTCTCAAGAAAGCAAGTCGTTCAACTTCATCTTTCATATTCTTAGAATTGGTAAGTCCATTTGCTTTATTACGAGCAAGTTCACCAAATTCCTTAGCATCAACAAGAACTTCAGCTTGAATCGCACTAATACCTTTCGGAACCCTCTGCGGAAACATTCTATTAAATGAACGAGTACGATCAAATCCATATTCCTCATCTGGAGTTCCAAGTATTTTACGAAGTCTACCTTCCTTATCATAATAAGCTTTAATAGACGAACCATCATACTTATATGTAATACGGTAAAGCATTTTATCTGAAATTGCTTGACTTATAGTAGACTTCATTTCTTTATTTTCAACCACCTGTTTTTCCAGTGGATTCATTGGTTCATGGATACGAGATACCGTCTCATCCCATTCTACCAATTCCTTGACAGATTTACCTGTCTCTTTTTGATATTGTTCTTTTAAGGTATCATATTCAATATCATCAATTAAAGGATACTTTTGAAGTGACTCTTCATCCATATACTTATCATCGAGATAGAATCTATTTGCATTGATCCTTAAAGAATTTAATTGTTCTGTTGTCATAATTTATTAATTTGTTAAAAATAAAATTGTGAGCCATATTTGCTGGTAACGGCTCTTAACCATTCTACCAAAAATAAGGCTCACAACCGCCTGGAACCGCCTTGAATTAAGCGGCTTTATCTCCAATCATATCTATAACTTTAGCAAGTCTAGCATTACCTTCTGCAGCTTGATCTTTCTTAGGTTTCTTCTTAAATTGCTTAAAGATATCATCAACTTCTTTTTGATCCATTTGAAGTTGATCTTTAATAATCTTCTTTGCTCTTTGTTCAGTAACCATACTCTTTACTCTCCACTGCATAACAAATTTTGCATTTTCCTTCTCATTAAAAAGGTAAGCTGCATGTTCACATGTACCTACACAACAATCTACTAAAGGGGTCATATCATTCATTGAAAGGTAAGTTGTAATGCTACCAGCACCTTCAAATTTATCAAGACCATGAACTGCACATTCAGCAATAAATGTAGCTGTAAACATAGAAAGAGCTCCCATAGCATCCGGCTTAAAGAGTCTCTTTGATTTGTTAAGATACATGATTGCAATATTAGTATAGAATTTCTCACCTGGAAGTGGAGTTGAGGAAGTAGCAAAAAGGTAACCCTTTCTCTTAAGCCAATTCTTAACTTTTGTTAGGTGAGCTCTATTGACTGATACTGTAGTCATGTAAGCTGCAGAATGAGTAGAAGCTTCGAGACTTGCATAAATCTTATCAATCTCAAGATTGCTATTTATTTTGAACTGTCTATCAGCTTTTGATGCCATTACAGTGGCATTATCACCTGAAGTTCTACCAAATAGCCATTTTCTTCTTTGTTTGTTGGCATTGAGTGCTTCTGTCATGCCATTTGTTAAAATTGCCATATGATATTTAATTAAGAGATTAGACGTAAGGTTATTCGGGAAAACCCGCCCTCCTCCTATAGATAAATGTTATATGATAACAAAAGAGAAATATAACACAAGTACGTCACTAATTTGTAAATAAAAAATAAAGGGAAAGTCAACTTTTCAGTTAACTCTCCCTAAATATGTAAGTTATTGTAATAACTTCTTTTCACTTGACTCCAATTTCTTGATGTTAGTTCTATAATCAGATAACATAGGTAATCCCTTATCATCATTGATCATATAACCTGCCAATAACATTTCATTTAAGAATGAATATTGACTTGGAATCAAATCTTCTCGCTGAGACTGAGCGAAAACTTCAGCTCCACGTGAAAGTAAAGCCCAGTTTTCCATTTCACCCAATTTCTGTCCAGAGTCACGATAGAGTCCTTTACCCATATGAGGTTCAGGAGCATCTACAATTGATGATGTAACCTTACTATCATAATCAGCTGTATGATACAGCCTATACATGTAAGTATCACCAATAAGAATTTTATTCTCTATAGGACCGAACTCTGGATCAGTGATGTGTTCAGTCTCTTCAACACCTAAAGTTTTTGCCCATCCTACTACTTGATCATGAGTCTTATTAAAATAAGATCCTACTGCTATACGGAATAGCATTATACCTTTATCTTTCAATTCTGACTCAAATTGATCTTTTGTATAATTAGCAAATTTATTGCCATAGAATTGTCCAAGGAAATTCTGTATCTCTACAAAATCAACTCCTTTAGACTGCATATCTATTACATTTTCATAGACTTTATGAATAATCTTTCCAAGTAAGCACTCATATAACTGAGGTGGATTCTTACGCTTCAATATAGAAGCTGGATTGATTATAATTTCAACAGGTTGATGTGTAGCATCATCGTAAGGCATTTGGTCGTCAGGTAAAACCTTACTTACCTCACCTTTATTTCCCCATCTATTAGCTAACTTATCACCTGCTAAAAGAGGTCTATAATTCAGTATTCTGAATATAATAGTATATGCATACCCATCTTCAGCTCCAAAGTCATCTAAGATCATATTTCTATACTTTTCTGGTATATCAACATTAATCATAGGTGTCTTCATCTTCTCAATATATTGTTCAATTATTTGAGAAGTACCTTCAACTTTCATTGGTACGTCATCATTCTTTGCAATTTTACAATCAACAATAAAACCATGTTCTGTATTATTTGGAACAACAGTATTATTCTGATAATAATTTACATTCATGAATTCTGTCAATGGAAAGTTATCATAAGCTGCCTGAGTCGCACTCTTAGCTTTAACTTTAGATTGCAAGTTACATATGATATCTCCAAACTTAACTGAAGATCCGATAGGCTTAAGGTATGATATCAAATCAGTATCACGTACGTTGATAACAACATCAATCATTTTATAGACTGCGCATTTCTTTGCATATGATTCTGAAACTATGATAGCATCCTCATAGTTTAAACCCTTATAGTACATATAGGCTGCTCTGGTATTAATACCTAAAGAATATCCTTTGTCTTTATTGACAGTCGGAGTAATCAAGATGTCACCTTTATGTACAATATCACCTACCTTCACTTTAGGCGTAAATGAGATAATTGAGTTACTAAGACCATTCATTGTTTTACGGATTGTATAAGGAAATACACTTCCATTAGCATCCTTCACAATGATAGCATCCTTGTTAATTTCAACAATCTCCGCTTCAATATCTTCATCATAAGTTGTAGTCATTACTGACTCATCGATATCTTCATCTTCATGTCCAGTATATACAAGAGCTTGTTCTTGATTCTCAAGCTCCTCCGCTTGCTTACTCATGCCCGTACCCATCATATTTCGTACAGAGTCCGAGATATTAATCATCGGAATCTGACGTGTTGTAATAGATAACATATCGTCAGCTTTTGGTTCTATATACTTGACTTTATCTAAGCTAGGTACCTCACGGTACTTTAATCTTAGCTTTATTCTATATTTGTCTTTCTTAGGTATATCCTTATTATCATAGTCTACTTCAGTATTAGCCAGAACCTGTTCGGTGCAATATTCCATATAAGGAACTTCCACCTTATTAAAGTCTGGGTAACTATAACATTGGATATAGATAATATCATCCTTCAGCTTGACACATTTATTAAGCTCATTCAATCTACTTGCATTGTTATTTGCAGGTGTATTAGTAACATCTATAATATCAGTGAAAGTATGATTATAAGCTACATTAGAGTCAATGATAACTTTATATTTCAAAGCATCATAAACTAAAGGATTGATTGTTGGAGGGATCTCAATTTCAGCATCGGAAGCTACTTTAAAGAAGTTATTGATTGCAGATTGTATATCCAATGGGTATATAATACCACTTGGATAGAATTTCTTCCTCAAATTCTTCAAAATTTTAACTCTCGTTTCTGTTGATCTGAGTGTACTAATCAGACTTACATCTGTAGTAATAAATCTCTTATCAATAATTGAGTCCTCATCTCGGTCTGAACCTTTCTTAATAAGGTCTAAACAAAGGTCATAAGTTACATATTCTGGAATATCATCCCTATCTAACTTGACCATAAGTTTTCTCCTTTGGTAATCTGAGAATTGCAAGAATTGCTTATTCTCTTCAAAACTTTCTGGAGTTCCCTCAAAAATCAAAGGTTCATCCTCATCAGTATTGACTGTCGCAGTCAATATTACTTTTCCATTATCATCTACAGTATAATTTACAAATCGATCATAATCAAATTGTAAACGGTCAACATAAATCCTACATTGAGAATCTTTTCCCATTACCGTAGTTGGAATACGAGTTGATCCTTCTATAATGAAACTATTATTCACTAATTTAGGAATTTTCAACTCGAAAGAATCATGAGTTTCTTTAGGAACAGGTTCACCATTCTCAGTTTCAACCCATGAAACAGTGTAGTTGAATTGTAAGTCGAAAGAATATGTTAGACCTTCTCTAATGTAAGTATTTACATCAGAGATGTTATCCTCTACTACTTGGTAATTATCCAAAGTAATAGTTCTTTCCCTCCAGTCTCGCTCAGTGATACGTTCCAGAAGGTACTTAACATACTCTACAATACGAGGAATGATAACGTTATTATAATCTACCATGGTTTGAATATATAAGTTTGATTATTTTACTATATTAATTTCACTCTCTTGTAAAGAATATTCCTATCCTTAAGGAATTTCTCCATAGCGGACTGAGTTCCTCTAACAATATCCTTAAATACAGTCATAAATTCAGTCTTTGACATAGTCTCGGACTCAATACTCAATATTAGAGTAAGACTGAAGAATATATTAGAGTTTGGCAATTCAACAGCTTCACAAGTTTTCCCAACTATCCCGATGTTACTCGGGATAAGCTGGAAAATCTTATTTACCATTTCAACACTACCAGTCTGATCTTCAAGATCAAGACTTGGAACCTCATATGCTACTACTAAAGGTTTTATTGTATACATCATTATAGTTTTACAGTATTGAATTGTTTAATATCAAAGGTAAGTTTGATCTCGTCATAAGGTCATCAATTAAGGACATACCTTGATAATCAACCTTAGCGAAAGTCTTCTTATAATCTTCAAATGAAAGCTCAGTAAAGAATGAACCTGACTTATGAATTGAGTTTAATACACCATTCATTGCAGTTCCATATTCATCACGAGTTGTAATCAATTTGAATAAGAACTCATACAGTACCTCTTGGATACCAGGAGCTAACTCTGTTAACTGTTTACGGAAGAAATAATAATCTTCTATAAAATCTGGTTCGTTAGCGAAAATGAATCCCATATCAAGGACTCCATCACATATACGATCAAATCTCTTAACCTTAGTACCCTCAGGTAACATATAGAGACACTCCTCATTAACATCATAATTTTGTCCATTGATAGATAATCTATGATAATTATCAGGTCCTAACTCGTACTTTATTTCACCATCTGATAATGCATAACATTGACTCATAAAGATTCTATTGTTAGCAAAAGATTTATCTGGCTTAACAGCACGAGCATGAACTAACTGAATAATACTATCCAATTTCCATTGAGGTGTAAGGTTATGATATGCATAACCAACAACTTCACCTTTCTTATACTTATTAGTAGAACTGAAGTTTCTAACCCAATTACTTGGTTTAATATACTTCAATTTATCTCCATTTTCAGTAATAAGATAGATCCAATATTGATCATTATCATCACATTCACAATCCTCTGGAGCTATCAGTTTAGAATTATCAGTTTGAGTATACAAGGATCCTCCATGTTTCAAAGAAAGTGCACTCTGAGTCATACCTTCAGTAAAAGAAGATATATAAGAGATACCAATATTATCACCATTATTGAATGGTACAATATTAGAAATCATATCTTTAGTAATAATCTTTTCCTTCAATTGAGTTGAAAGAATTGATCTTACTTTAATAAGATCATGACTTTTACTCTTACCTACAATCTTACCTTCAACTGTAGTACGACCTTCAGCCTTACACTCTTCTACAAGGATTCCTGTATTTGTCTCATCATATGTATCAGAGTATGAATAAGCTGCTCCTAAGAATACGAACTGTCTTGTCAGTGAACCTCCATTAGGTACACCTAAGTTCTTAATATCGAACACATTTCGATTCTCAATTGCATGATTTTGGAAGTCTTCTTGAGACATACCCTCAATCATAGTTGTTTGAGCGACTTTAACTTCACCTTTAGAGTTGATATTCATCTGAGGAGTCATAATCTCCATAAGAGATCTAGATTTAGCTCGAACTGAATCATTAACTTTTTGAGCCAATTCTCCATCAATCTTGCTAACTTCCTCCTCTTGATATTTCTCAAAGAGTTCACGAATTGTTATATTCTTTTCCTCTTGAGTAAGTTTATCACTCTTTTCAATTTCCCTAATCTTTTGAAGATACTCATTATCAACATCCATATAAAGTTCAGCAATACTTGGAGCTGTTACTCCTACTACTGTTACTACATACAGAGCATAATCTTGTATCTTCTTATATCGATCTAAACGATCTTCAAAACTTGCCAATTTGCACATTAGCTCTTCAACTATCTTAGCATTGATTGGAGTATCAATACCATAAGCATCATTAAGGTTAACTCCAAAATACTCACCTAATCTATAGCGAGCAATTGTTGTTTCTTCACCATTAATATTGCATACAGTTTGTACTTTAAAATCACGATGTGTCTTCCTCCACTCCTCTGCTTCTTCAATGGAGCCAAAGGTTTTCATATCGTCATCTCGTCTAATTTTAGTTGCGAGCAGTAAGCCAGATAGAACATCTTGTTCAGGTGTGTATATCGGCTTGAAGTTTTTCTTGTAATAAATGAGTTGTTGAGGTGACATCTTCTCAATCATGAGATCTGTCAACTCATCATTTATCACGTACCATGCCATAGTATCACCATCGAAATCGCCACCGAAGGGTCTACATACCGCAAGCGGTATTGACATGGCATAGTCATTGGTTAGTTTTACCTTGAAACACTGAATGTTATACTCATGTAACGTAGGAGCCCTGTTCATAAGGATGTATTTCCCCTTTCGAGTTTCATCACCCTCTACGAATTTGTCAAATAACTTCTGAATTTCATCAGAATTTGGTTGAGTTCTATACAAGAAATCAGCTCTAGCAAGAGTTGTTCCAAACTCTTGTGAGATGAATTTTGTAAATTCCTCACGACATGCTTCATACATAAGATGTCTAGGTATTCTAACCTCATCGATTTTCAAATCAGGTCCAGGTATAATTGTACATCGACCTGAATTTGGAATTCGAACAGAACTCATATTACGAGCTAAGTTTTGTTTGGAAGTTCTCATAAGACTTGAAATATTACTCATAGCCTTAGTTACGAATCTCCTAATACAAGCACGTAAAAGAGCATGTTCTTCATTTGATTCCATTCCAGTATCTACATCTTCATAGTAGTTATGGATGGCATAAATTATGTTTTGGTAAACTGATGTTATATAATGCATCTTCCAACGTCTATTACCTCCCATATAGGTGATAACAGGTGGACGCATTATAATTGGAACTACCAAAATAGATGAGTTAATATAAGATGTAAAATGAGTTAACTCACCACTTTTATATTTCATAAAAATTTGGATAAGTCCCTCATATGAACACTTAGTATAATCATCAATTTCATCAGTTACTATTAACGTATCATTTTCTTGATCAT
>Ga0255061_10000587_pt1 | contig 10701 bp, 26 predicted proteins | sample 174RNAGHGhighgp2_FD_183093 | JGI IMG/M metagenome (GOLD analysis project Ga0255061, IMG submission 183093) | Metatranscriptome of sheep rumen microbial communities from Palmerston North, Manawatu-Wanganui, New Zealand - 1742 RNA GHGhigh gp2... | ecosystem: Host-associated > Mammals > Digestive... | reverse complement strand
CTCCTTCAAAACGTTTTACTCTATTGTATAGAGTACCCTTCTTATAGCTTTTTACTCTTTAATGTAAAGAGATTTTAACTTGTTCACTTTTTCTCCATATTCGTCTATCATTTCCAAAAGTCTTGGAGTACTGATTTTAAATACCGTTGCTTTATTCTTTATCATTTCGTCGACTTTCTCGATTCAGAAAGTTTTCTGCATTCGCCTTGTATAAACTATATAATTTCCGTTTAAGAATACATTACATCTCATACATCCCGCATGACAATTGATTTCATCATAACGGTAAAGATAACAGCCTCTTGTGATAAAGTGCATATTTTGAGCATTCTTTCGCTTTATCCTTGTTCAGCATAAAGGACAAGTTACGATACCATTTTCATCTGAATCTCTTAATCTTATGTATTCAGAGAAGACGGCATCTAGTTTTTTTATTGCTTTAGATCTTGTGAGTTTTTGCATTGTATTTTAGTTTAAATAATCTTTTTAGGTTTTGTTCTTCAAGGTCTATCTCTCCTCTTGCTATCTTTATTTTCTCTTTACAGTATCTATCTAAGGAGTTCAGACAAGTTTGTTTTGTGTATTCTTTAAGGACTAGTTCTCCTTCAATGTATCAGTACCGCATTCCTTTAATGAAAGGTTGCTTTATTGTGCAATGATAGAGGATTTTGTCTTTATTTTTGATTTCTTTGAGAGGTTTAAGCATTACTGACAGAAATAAGCTCGTAAAAAGACAATGATTGTTGCACCTAAGACAACAAGAGTTTCTATAATTTCTTTATTCATCTCTTTAAAAAGAAATAAAAGTCTGATTTTAATTCAGTTTTATATAGTTTTTTACAATATACTCTAAATTTGGAGTCCCGTTATAGATAGACAATATCATTTCGTAAAGATCGTTTCTATCTTTGAGGAAGTTTTTATTATTCCGTTTGTGTTTCATTACAAAATCTCGTAATTCTTTTTTTAGGAGTATATCTCTTAAAGGATAGATAACATTTACTACATACGGTCAATGGAGAACATAATGATTTCATCGTTTCACTACATAACATACTCTCGTATCATCTAATATTCTTATATCTAATCACTTCTCTATAAGCTTTGTAAGTATAAAACTTATTTCATCAAACTTTCAGAGATTTTCTCAATTAGCTGTTTTCATTGTTTCTGTATCAAGAAGAAAATCATACTCCATTCATAGCTTTTCATCTCCATCTACTATTTTTATATGATTATCTCAACATCGATTATGATAGATTTTCATTTTGATTGATAAGAATTTATAAAAATAGTATGATTAACATAATAAGAAACATTCAAGTTCATCAAGAGATAATTCACAAGAACCATAAACAACCTACACATCATATAAGAGGGACATTATCGTTATTCATCTTTCCCCATAAAGTAAAAGTTTTTTAAATTAGGCATTACTTCGTGCTTTAATGCTTTATCTAATCTCTCATCGTAGTATTTGAACACTATCTTTTTCGGTATATCATACCATAAAGCTGTATAGATTTCATCAATGTTTCGGTATTCATCATTTATTTGGAGATTATAGTGTAAGCAGTCATCTTCCCAATCTGTCCATTGGATTTGGAAGTCTTCTCAATAATAAGTTTTTGCGAATTTATCAGCCATCCATGTGATGGCATTGTTGACTTGTAAGCATTCCATACAGTAGTCTTTCATTTGTAATAAATAATATAAAAGTCTGATTAGTTTAACTTAATTGAATTGAGTAAAAACTCCTCTAACTTATCTTCATCACATAAGGCACTTTCTATAATATACCACACAGGACTTGCATAAGTGTATGGACTTTCGTGGTCATCTTCTGCATAATATTTTAGCCATACATTATATATACTATCATCTTCACTATAATTCAGATTGTTCTCACACACGAATTGCCGTAGTCAGCTTGACTTTGAGCAGAGCTCTATAATTGAATAGTGCTTATTTACTTGTCATCTTCATCTTCTTGCTACGATATTCAATATCTTTCAAGTTACATATATTATTTCAAAACTATTGATTTTCTCATCTCCAAAAGGTACTCGTCATTTTTGTATCAAGCTATTCAATAGCTGTTCTAATTTCTTTTCCATAGGTATAAAGTAAGAATATAAAAGTCTGATTAGTCTTTACCTTTTATCTTTTCATCAAGATACTTTATAAAAAGGAATAAAAATATGTTAATTATCATTAATACAATAAAACTTACTAAACCTATTATTTCTGCTATTGTCATTCTATCTTGATATTACTAAGTAAAAAGTCTTCAAGTTCTGATTCATCTTTCAATGCACTTTCTATAAGCCAAAAACGATAATCATCTCTTTCCATTTCAAAGAAATAATCTTTTGGATACCCATCATCGTTATAATAACAACGATAACTATCATTCTCTCACGAATCTGTTTCAAGTCGTACCATTTTATTCTCACATACAAACTGCCATAGTAAACTTTCTTTGCTTAAAACTGTTCTTATATCTGTATCAAATAACCATTGATACATTCAGTCATCACATAATTTATAGAATGCTATTTGTCTGTAATCAATTTTTACATAAGGCACTATTCTTTCATCTCAAAACGGTTTCCACCCTTTCTCTATCAAGCTATTCAATAGCTGTTCTAATTTGTTTCCCATAGGTTATAATATATAAAATAAAATAATGCTGATTACTACTCCTGCTATAAATCAGAATACAGGTCAAGCTACTCTATCGTGGCTTGTCATATAATTGTGGAACTTAATCATCTCCTCTGTCTGTTTTATCACTTCTGGATTATTTCTTAATTTCTTTAGGACAAAGTTATATTTATCTAATAAATCTTCATAGTCTTTCTCTCTGTCATCAATATATTCTTTGTATTGTAATATAGTAATTTCAGCCTCTTTAAGTTTGTCTTTAGTTTGAGATAACTCTACTTGCATATTTTGTCATACTTTTCTATGCAGTTCATCTCTCCTTTGATATTCTCTATCCAATTCCCAATACTTATCTTTTCGGTATTCTAATTCAGATTTCTCTTTTCCCATTATTTTAAATAACTAATTAAATAGTTAATAGGGTTATCTTGTACCGATAACATCATAATCAACCTTTCTGTTCGTATCCCTTTTCAACGGACAGGGCTTTCATCATAGAAAAATTCTATCGCTCGTTGTTCTATTCCATCTAAGTCTATCTTATCATTTTCTACTAACCATTTGATGAATCAGTATTTTTTAGTCCAAACTTCAGTTTCAACCATCAATTTATCATCTCATACAAAGTATCAATAATCATTACCTCAATAGTCCTCAAATTTAACAAAATGAGGGTTTGTCCCGTATCTTTCAAGATACCATTCATTCAATAACTTTATAAGTTTCTCCATTTTTCTTTATTGTTTACTATCTAAAAGTTATAATCCCCATCAGTTTTCTCTCGCCTTTTCTTTTACTCGATCTATTATTACGTTGCTACATTCTTCTTTTCTTTTCCGTTCATCTCTATCTTTGGTTATTTTATCAATATGTTCTTGAAGATTGAGATTACACTTCTCAAGTTCTGCTATCCTCTCTCTCAGTTTTTTATTCTCTTCATTGAGTTCCTCATTTATATCTCAAAGATATTCAAGCTCTTGTTTCTCCTCTTTTAACCTGAGGTAGTCCATATACGGTACGAACTCTTGACCGTCTATTTTAGTTGTTCGGATTTCGTTCATTACAATAATTTATCAATTAAAACACTTGCTTCTTTTCAATACTTACTTTCAACAAACTCTTTCAATGAGCCGTCTTTATATCCTTTCTCTCTCATCTTCTTCTCGAACTTAAAGATATTCAAGCCTATAAGAGTTTTAAGTTCCTTTCATTGACTTATTTGCATCACTTCAGCACATCAATTCAATTGAAAGTGAAAAGTATCTATGAATTGATTACAGTATTTATCTCGGTCTTTTATCTCTATCATTCTTCATATTTATCATAAAATCTATTTATAGCATTTCAGATTTTTTCTATCTTTTCATCATTCGGTAAGTCTGTATCATAAATCAATAACCGTGCAAAATTTATAAGTTCAGACATTTCTAGCATTATCTTTTCTGTATCCATTATTTCTCTTTAGTAGGTAAAACTCGTTCTTGCTTTATTCTGTACCAAAGTCTTCCTTTCTCCTCCGTGATAAATTTTACAGTTGTTTTCGGTTTCACTTCTTCCCATTTCCCCTCTATCTCTTTCATTACATAGGTTGGACTTCAGTAAAAAGCTTTTACAAAACTATCTGCTTCTTTTATCTCCTTAAAGAGTTTACTTGGTAAACTTACCGTGTACTCATCACATCTATAATCGTCTTGTGTTTTGATACACTCTTTCGCTTCTATATACTTATCCATTTTTTAGTCTTCATCATCAATAAAATCAGATTTTTCTTCTCTTGCTTCTCTATATCTCCAACTTTTCTTTGGATTCTTTAAGATTCTTACATCTGCTTTTTCTACTTCCCCTAATTCTCTTAAGTAGTGGTCAACTTCTTCAAGTAGTCTTTCTTTATTGCTATCTTGAAAGACTAAAAAGATATTGTCCACTGTAGCCTCTCGGAGATTTCAATTCTTTCTTACTCTTACTTTCCATTTCGGCTCTTTCTTGCAGTTTTTTATTGGTTTTAGCATTTTGTTTTAAAAGAGTAAAAGTCTGATTCTATAAATGGTCGAATTCGACCACTTTTGAAAGGAGAGCCTACTCTCTCCTATGGTTCTTTCACATAATACACTCCGCAGTAGGACGGTCGGGATTCAATGAAGGGATATTTTGGAACCCTTGAATAATGTTTCCATTACTCCTTACCCTGCACTCTTTTTGGCGGTTGCATTCCCTTGAATACTCCTGGTTTATAATCTAAGTCTTTCAAACAGTTTCGGAGTTCTCTTTTAAGAGGTCAATCTTTCAAACACTTCTCTCCCATTAAGAACAATTCCATAAGAGCTTCTTTAAATCATAAGTTCTCAAAGAGTGTATGTCGAGCCTCGTGTTTCTTTCTTTTCATTGTAATCAAATTTGAAGGATCATTACTTCATCCATTACAACGGTTGACTAAATGGTGGACATCGATTTCTACTCTTTTCTTTTTCATTTTATTTTTGGTTATTTGCTAAGTTTAAGTTTCATACTACTTGGCATTATTGCTCTAAATTTCCAACTTCTTGAATGGTCGTCGTTTTCATAGTTCTTAGTACTTTCATTTTTAAAACAATCTCGAATCTGACTTCCTTGAACATCTGTTAAATCCGTGTAACTGTCCATATCTGGAGTTGAATCATAAGAATCCATAATTGAATCAATATAGTTGTCTTTATCGCACATTTTGTTGTTTATTAAGAAATAAATTTATTCATCTGTATTATTTTGAGTTGATTCTGTATCGTTTTGAGAATCTTCTCTTAAAATTTCATCAAGAGCCTCTTCTTTTGTTGCTCCTTTTGTGAATTTTCTAAAAAGCCTATAAATTATATTTTCACTTCCACATTGGCTTTCAGCTGGATAATCAAACATTTTGATAAATTTACGAAATAAACATCATAAGGAGGATAGGAGAGTAAAGAGTTTTTATTCTTTTATTTTGATCATCATACTATGAAAAAAGTCTGTCTTTTTTATTTTTTTGAGTTTGTTTAGAAGATTTTTAGTTTATTTTTTTAACATGCATTAGAATGAATACTTTTAGTTTTCTTTGGAAATGGTTTTCCTCCTTATGCCCTTTACTCTCCAAGCAGTTTAACGACTTACTCGGGTCTTAAGTTCTTTCTATACCTCCTCCAAGCACATAATAAAAGGAGAAGGTACAAGGTTTAGGGTAGTTTATAGCGACTTGCCCAGGTCGTTTGAGTGTGGTAACTCTAAGAGCATCGCAACTTAAGTCTTACACAGACTAGCAATCCAAGCCTTTTATAGACTTGCTCAGGTCTTATATTTTTGTGTTTGGCGACTATGCTATCATTTTTTCAATTTCTTTACATACTCTATCAATGCCTTGTTTTGAATCTCAAGGTATTCTGCTTTTCTAATTAGTCCGTTCAAATATTCTCTTTGTTCCGTGATCCTCTCTTTACAACTATCATATTGCACTACTAAATTTTTTTCTTTCTTTTGTGCTATGTTTCTTTGTTCTCTTGCTTTCTTTACCCTATCGTATAGCAAGAATACTCAAGAAGCAATTGACGGGTCTAAAGTTTTTCAGAGAAATCTGACTTGATTCCCTTCAAATTCAAATCAAAACATTTCGTCTTTTTTTGTAGGTTCTGGAATTTTTGTTACTACTATTTCCATTGTGTTATTTTAAAGAATAAAAGTTAATTAAATGATTTGTGGTAAATGAAAGGTGGCATAACTTCAAATACTTCTCTCCTTTCATTCATTAAGGTATTTCATACGGTAAATTGTCCAATCAATCCATAGAATAAATGATTAAAGACACTCATTAAAACACATCTTCTATCAATATCCGTTCCGTATGATTTCCCTCTCTTAAGTCTTTGGGCTTGTAGTAGCATTCTTGAACTTCCACAAGCACAATCCATATAAGAGGGGAATTTCTTTTCTTCTGTCAATTTATTTATCGTCGTTTCTGCACAAAGATGAGCTATATGATCAGGAGTAAAAAACTGTCAATGTTCGCCGTGTGATATTTCTTGCATAAAATATTCTCAAATCCAATCCTTTAATGTTTCTTGTGTTTCTTCCATTTTCTTCACAAAACAAGCAAGTATTTTTGAAAACATTTCAACATCTCAATCATATTTTTTGATTATTCTCTCATATGTTTTCTCGTTTTCTTCGTATTCCTCCGTTTTGTTTATGTCTATGATACTTAAAATCGTTACATTCAAGAAATCATCAAACACATCAGTTGGAGAATATCAGTGTTTTATTCATCTTTCAAATAGTTCCTTTATATCTTTCATTTCTACTCCTCATTATCTAAATCTTTCATCGCTCTTTTCATACAAGCTGGAGCATTCTTTTTTATTGCATTAAATACTTTTTCTGATTCCTCGTTTATTTCCTCTATCTCGTTTCATTTCCGTTTTATGATTAGTTGGCTTTCTCGCCCCTCTTTTCTTTTTGTATATTTTTTTGTGATTCTTAAGTTTTCCATTGTGTATTAGTTAAAAGTAAATCTATCTTTTACATATTCAGAACATTTCATTCCTGCTTTTGCTATCCAACGACCAGGTCCGTAAAAACGGGTTCAGCCTTTCCATAACTCATAGCATTTATCTATTTGTCGTTTTCGATCATTCCGAAAACGTGAATCATCGACTATGTTTTTATGGAAGTCCCTATCTATCATACAGAATCAAAAGCTTGGTTCTCTTCTTCCATTCTTTACCACTTCGCTTTGCCTATACATATTTCGTGTACTGTTTTCGCATTCCATAAGAAGAACTAAATCAAAACCTCCTTTTTCATAAGCATATTGAATGTATATATTTCTTTCATCGTTCTCCTTATACTCTTTTTTGAAAATTTTGCTCTTTTTTTCTTCAACGGACACTTCTTCAACTTTCAGAATTTTTTCTTCTCTTTTTATTTCTGCTTGTGGTATTACCTGTATTTTCTCCTCAAAATTTTCTGCATTTTCTTTTTTTGTTTCAACTTTGGAGAGATTTTTTTTCTGAGTGTTTACTCACTCTGAAGTAAACCCTCAAATTGTGCAAGCTTGCTTCAAGTACTTTCTGTTATCTGTTCAAGCTGTTTCTGAAAGATGATTGAATCTACTTGTTCGTAATCGTTCAAGAGATTTTCTTGAAGGAGTTTTTTAAGTTCCACGATCCTTTCATCATTCTGATTACAGTGATAAATCCCTTTATATTCCTCTATCGTTTCTTGATAGTTTAAGGAATCCTTGCATTCTTGCTTTTGTGTTTTCAGTTCGATTAGTTCCTTTACGGTTGCTTGTGCTTCGGATGTTTTACTTGAAGTTCCACAAGCAAGGATAATTCCACTTAGTCCAATTAGTGTAATTACCACTAATACAATTTTTATGATTTTGTTTGTTGTTTCTGTCATTGTGTATTTTGTTTAAGAATAAAAGTCTATAAATCTGATTTTAAATTAAGTTTAACTACATTGATAAAGTCTATAATGCTTTCTGCTCTTTCATACAAAAGCTCATAAGTTGCCTTTTTTGCATTCAAAGAGATTTCTTCATCATAGAACTCTTGCTTTATGTTCCCGTCTATTGCTTTTTCAGTAAGTCCTTTTCATTTATCGTCAGTTACTGCTTTCAATTCAATAGTTCTCATTGCTTTCTTTTTATCCATCTCAAGCTTCTCTAGGATGTATTCTTGACGGATTTTTCAACTTTCCGTCTTCATATCATCCCTTAACCTCAACCAGTCGAATAAGTCCTCGCTTGAGAGGAGGAGTCCTTTTTTCTTGAACTCCTCGTTTATGTTTAGCATTGTTTCTATTGTCATTTCTTCTCTTTTTTAGCATCTAAAAGCTCTTTAATTCAGACACAAATTTCAGTAAGTTCTTTTTTGTCTTCTTCTTGTAAGATAGGTAAGAGAAGTCTTCATTTTCAAAGTAAGTCTTCAACTGCTTGTTTATCTCCTGTATCTAAAGTTTCACAAGCCTTTTTAAAAGCTTCTAAATGTTGTTTACTTTTTTCAGGAGATACTTTTTTGATTTCTACTTTCTTTTCTTCAGTAGTTGTTGAATCGAACATATCATTTTCAACAATATCAAACAAGCTCATATAAAGGTATCTTCTTTGGTATGTTTCAACCCCTCCTAAAGCTTGAATCTGATTACATCCTTTCAATTCAAGTTCTTTCATTGGAGAAGTGATTTCTATAAATTGTGCTGGATTTTCACAATTTACAACTTTTAATGTTGCTACTTCTTCCGTGAAAGAAACACTTGTAAAGATTCAGACTTCATTACAAGCATTCACTATAAAAGGTAAGAAGTCAGACAATTCAAAATAATCATATCAAGCAAATTTATTTTTTCAGCTCTTTTTTAGATTAGCTGTAAGAAGTTGTTTTTTAACTTCATTGATTTTTTGGAATAAATTTTTTTCATTCATCGTGTATATTGTTTAAGAATAAAACTAATTTTCGTATTGATCCATAAATTCATCAAATCAAATACATTCTCCGTCAATCTCTATTCAATTAAGATAGTTTGCATAAGCTCTCGCTATCTCGAAAGCATAGTATCAACCACAATTGAGCCTTATTTTTGCTCTTTTTGCTCGTTTCAATAAGTATTCACTCATTTTTAATAAAGGTTAACATTAAATCTATTTGCTACCTCTTGGAAATATGTAGGATTTCTTCTTTCTTCAATTTCTATTACTTGTTCTCGCTTTTGTCTTTTCGTTTCTATATCGAACATGCCCTCAATTCATAATACCATAGTCATTCAATCGTCCCAATGATTAAGCTTCAATAATTGATAGTTACCGTATTCCTGAAATCTTTGTTTATAAGCTTCCATATTCTCTTTAATTTGCTTGTTCATGTATCGTTTGTATCAATCTTCTTTTCTTTGCTGTGCTTCTTTTATCATTTGTTCGGCTTTCTCAATTATTTCCCCTCAATGTTTCATTCTTCCATATCGAATAAACATTTGAGGTTTGTTTTCCTTTGCTCCGTTTTTGAAGTATTCTCTAACAAGAGATTTCTGATCTTCGGTCAAAGGTTCAAGTTTTAGGTTTTTCATATTTGTTTATTTCATCTAAAATAGCTTTTTCTCTGATTTGCCTAGCTTGTTCTTTATATTTTTTCACAAGCTCGCTATTCTGATCGATTTTCTCTTTCCCCTCTTTTAAAGGAAAGACTCATTGCCAGGAATTAGAAATTGAATTTTGTAAGACTTGTATTTGTAAAGCCTCGTTTCACGGATACATTTTTTCGAGTTTTTGTTTAACCAATTTGATTCATTCTTCAGTGATAGGTTTCTTTATTGCTTTCCTCATCTCGATGAAAGAATCCATTGTTTTCTCAAACTCTGTTTTTTCTTTCACTTCTACTTTTTGTGTGGTGTGTGTGGTCGTAGAAGTTTCAGAAATTTTCTTTTTGGTCGAACCTTGTTTCTTTGGAGCATTCTTTCTTCTTTCGCTCCTTTGTTCTGATTCATTTACCATTTCAAGTAATAGAGCTTTAAAAACTTCATATCACTTTACAGGATCAGAATCAAACTGAGAAACTAAAATATCGTAAGTTTCTCTCTTCATCTAATTTTCTCAGTAGATAAAGTCCTTACCATAGACGAGAGGATTCCCCATAGCACAGAGTCATCGATCGAACTTTAACTCTGCCAAGTAAATCCTCCCCCCTTCTTTTACCAACTCAAAGACTTCTCCGTTTTTGTATCAGATGAAGTTCTTTCAGTTTCCCTTGTCGAAAATTGTTAGCATTTCGTGATAGGTTTAGAAAATAAAAGTTTTTCTACCTACATAAACAAAAAGCTTGCTTATATAGGACAGTAGGAGGAGTTCTAATTTCCCACCGTCTTATATAAACAAGCTATAAGATATGGCTAGAACTCCAATATCTCTTGCTTTTCTCTTGTAGAATGAATGTGTGGTCAGACTAAGAAAAAAGCCTTCGATATAACACCGAAGACTTTATGTAATTTTTGGATTAACTTATGTATCTTGTGCAACCCAAAGACTTACCATTTCAT
>Ga0255061_10000585_pt1 | contig 10718 bp, 6 predicted proteins | sample 174RNAGHGhighgp2_FD_183093 | JGI IMG/M metagenome (GOLD analysis project Ga0255061, IMG submission 183093) | Metatranscriptome of sheep rumen microbial communities from Palmerston North, Manawatu-Wanganui, New Zealand - 1742 RNA GHGhigh gp2... | ecosystem: Host-associated > Mammals > Digestive... | reverse complement strand
AACGTGATGTAGTTGGCGTCATTTTGGAATGCAGAGACATTGGTGGGAATATCTGGGATAGCCGGCACAGAGTCCATCGTGATATATCCTGCGTCGTTGTTGAAGGCACTCACGTTCGCGGGAATTTCGGGGACCTGCTCAAGGGTGATATAATTCGCATCATTCGTTAATTCACCGACATTCTGCGGAACGTTTCCCGCCTTGGAGGCATACAGCGCATAGGGCACGCTCAGCAGCTGCTGGGTGGTCTTGATGGTGTAGTCGTTGCCGCCGTTCGGGTCAATGTCCGTTTCCAGGAAATACGGGCCGTTTTCCCAGTCGATGTCTGCGAAATTGCCGTGTTGCACGCTGCCGCCGCCGATGTTCACGGTAATCAGCCCATTGGCGTTGCTGGTGGTTACGTGCGATTCGGAATAGACGACATTGCCCATGGCGCTCCCATGCAGGATGTTCACGCGGACACCCACTTGCGCGTTGGTTACCAAGCTGTTACTGGCATTGCGTACCACCGCTTGGTAAGTGAAGTGTTCTGGCGCCTGCGAGAACACGCTTGTGGCGCAGAGCAGCAGAATTGAGATTAAGGTTGTGAAATGTTTCATGAGTCTGTTCTATGTTTTTATTTCTTTTTTGGAGCCTCCTTCTTCGTTTTCGGGTTCTTCGTGCGCCAATTCTTGAAGTGGCCCCAGTTGAAGACGAGGCCCACGGTGGCGGTCAGCTGCGAGGCATCCTGATAGGCCATGGCCGCCACAAGGTTCTGGGTGCCGGCGTAGAGGTTCAGGTAGCCGAGGTTCAGCCCTAAGCCAAACCCCAGGTTGTCGAAGGACATACGTTGCATGGTATAGGCCACGCAGACGTCAATCATGTTGAAGAAGCAGCCGTCATAGGCGACCGTGAGGGATGGTTGGACATAATTACTGGCAAAACGGAACTGTGCCGCCGCACTCAGCCGGTGATGCTTCGCAAACTCCCAGTCGCCTTGCATCACGACACGCATCGGGGTGGCTGTGTAGTAGGCGCCTGTCGGGGTGACATCCAGCGGGAAATAGTAGGCCAGCGTGTCCAACAGTTCGTTCAGGTTCCCGCCGTCAATCAAGGTTTCGATGTCGGATCGGGTAAGGCCGGCGAACACCATGCTGCCGTCCTCGTAAAAACGTCCGGCATCATGCAGTACGCTGGTCATCTTGGTGGTTGAGGTGCGCCAGCCGATGTAGCCGAGGTCAAGTACGCTCAGGGAGACGCTCACTTGCGGCAGTGGCTTGAAGGTGAAGCCCAGGTCCAGCCCTACGCCCCAATTCTTGAACATGTTCCCGGTGATGTCGCTGACATTGGTCGAATACTCCAAATTGAATCCGTTCTCCTTGTCGAAAGTGAGGTTGTAAGGCATGATGGCCGCCGCCCGCACATCCGCGTTATAGGTCATGGCGAGGTCGTAGGTGACGGGGTCTGTGGTGAGGACCGCGTTGACCTTGTTGGCGCGGAGGTTGGCGATGCCGAACAGCACCTTGGGCCGGATACCCCAGGCCATCTTGTCGTTGATTTCGTGGCGGAGGCTTATCCCCAGCTCCTGGTAGGCGTTCACGTTGGCGGTGATGTTCATGTCGGCGGGTTTCTCAGTGTAGGCCATGTTTCCATACACGGGCAGTCCGAAAAGTGCCTTTGAATAGCGTACGTCGGTGTTGACGCGCAGGCGATGGTCAACCGTCACGAAGACCTTGCCCGTGCGGAAACCGAATCCCCATAGCTCGACGGCGGAGTTGACGCCGAGGTAGTTGTTCTTGGCCAGACTGTTGACGAATTTGGTAGGGGTAAGAGTCACGGGATAACCCTCCTCGTCAGTTTCAAAGAGCTTCTTGTATCGGATGGAACCCAGGTTGCCGCCGACGTGCACCATGCCGCCGGGAAGGCTCACGTAGCCGTTGTAGATGGATTCACAGGAGGGGTTGTCCATGTTCTGGAAAGGGGAGAGACGCATGAAATGGGTCACGTCAAGGTTTTGGCTCCAGGCGGTGGTGAGGAGGCATGCGACCGTGCAGAAAAGGGCGATTGTCTTTTTCATAGGGACACGTTTTCGTTATAGTTCGACCAATTGGTTCACGTCCATGTTAAAGCGTCCCGAAAGGTGCACCCCGAGTGACTGGCTGGACTTGATGGTGACGGGGCCGCCGTCGGTGTGCACTTTCGCCCGCAGGATGATGTTGTCGCATGAAAGCATGCGTTGTACCGCCGCGATGTCCTCCTTGGCGGCAAACAGGGCGGTCTCGCGCGGATAGCCGTTCACGGCGCTCAATACGGTGCGTGGTTCGGTGAAGAGACTGTCCCTCACCGTCCCGGTGACGGAGTCGTAGAAGTAGGCTTGCATTTGGAAATTCAGCGGGAGGCCGTTGTTAAGCCCTAAGCGGAGGAGGAGGTTCGAGAATGCCGGCTCGTCCGGGATGTCGATGTTGCCAAGCGGGATAGTGTCGCGGTAGACCACCTCGTCGATGGAGAGGCGGAGGGGCAGGGTGACCAGAAACCGGAGATGGATGAGCTGGTCGGCCCTGAGCACAAGCGTCGGGGAGTCCATTCCTTGGGGATTGATGGTGGCGTCGCCGCTCAACCTGAAATGGTCGAAGTCGGCGGAGAGCATGACAGAGGGTGCCAAAGGCAGAGACACCGGGGTGAACTGGCCGGTGGCGGCGGGAAGGTAAATGTTGGCAGGGCTGGCGGCGATGAGCGAGGAGGTGACTCCCGGACCGGACAGGGCGGCTACATTCAGCGAAATGCTCCCGTCAACCGGGAAGGAGTTCATGAATTCGCAAGTGACCTCGGGGTTCATGAGGGTGAGGCTTCCGGTGACATACTTCTTCAGGAAGTCCAAGTTGAAGTCCCACTCCTGGTCGAATGGAAGGGCCACGGGGGCGAATTTCCCCCGGATTTCCTCGAAGCGGATCTCACTGAAAGAGACTTGGTAGGAGAAAGAGAGAGTACTGGGAAGCGTGGCGGATGTCACCTGCGCCCGCACTTCCAGGAAGATTTGCACTTCGTTGTCGTCGGTCACCAGCTCGTAGCCGTCAAGGTGGAAAGTTTCGTGGTATTCTCCGTTCGAGGTGTTGGCGTTGATTACGAACATCTGCCCGGCGGCGTTTGTCAGCTGTGGGGAGTAGGCTGTCACGCGCACAGGGAACGACAGGTTGTAGCTCACGTTCAGGTCGATGGTGCCTGACCCCACCTTGGCCGAGTAGATCACCACGTCTTGGTCGGGGAACTTCACCGGCAGGGTGTCGCTGAACAGGACGACCTCGCCCACGTTGGGGATGGTTATCGAAGATGAGGGGAAAGTTTCGGAACCGCTCACCTGAAGGGGTACGTTTAGGTAGGAGTCGAGGTATCGGGAAGCCGACACGACAGAGTCGATTTCGTACTCGTAGCGGATCTCCAGCGTGCCGTCATCCCCCACATGGAGGAACTCCGGATTCTCTGCCATGTTCAATATGTCCTCGATGGTATATCGGGCGTTCAGCAGGGGGACACCCCATTCCCCCTCGCACTCCATTCCGCTCAGTCGGGAGAAGTCAAAGGCGTTTGGGTTATGGCAGCCGTTTAGAAATAGTATGCAAGCGAATAATAATGTGTAAGTTAGTACTCTTTGTTTTTTTATCATGTCACTTTATTTTGTAATTATACTGAATCAACGGTGTCTTGGACGACGGGTCATAGAACGCGCCAACAGCCCATTTCTTATATTTGTTCTGTCGGGAAAGGTTCACGGAACCCCGGATGAGGGTGTAGAGCACGTCCGTCACATAGACGACGGCGGCCACCCCCGCGAATGCGTAGGAGGTCCAGTAGGCCACTTGGTGGGGCTGCCCCTGCTCCATGGTGTCGAAGTATTCCTTTTTCTCGAATTTGAACAGGTTCTTCAGATCCATGGATTTTTTGTCAAGGGCATAGTAGCGAAGTCCGAGGGCGGCGGCGGTCGAACCGAAGAAGACCACTGTGGTGCCGATGCCCAGCTGCTCGCCGTAGGTCACGCGATGGCGGCCCAGACCCGGCACGATCATGGAGAGGAAGACGTTGGCGGGGCCGCCGGTGCCGCTGTACTTCACCAGATGGAATCCCGAGCCGGAAGAGTTGTCTATCTGAGAGACCGACTGCTTGAAGTAGAAGGTGCCGTAGAGGAAAGGCTTGCTTGCGGACGACAGGACGGTCCGGCGCACGGTGTCCTCCGTCTTGTTGATGAACGCCTCTAACGGCCCCACACCGATCATCGGCAACTTCTCGATCAGCTTCTTCGGCTTGCGCTTCACGGTGGAGATGGCGCTCTCCACACTGATGACATAATCGTAGGAGGCCTTGGCGGTCACCTCTTGCCCCCAGTAGGTCATGGCGGGCAGTTTGAGACGGGCCTGCAGAATCTCCCTCTTGATGGTGTTTGTCACAAGGGTGTCTTCCTGTCTCTTGTCTACGACAACGTCCATCTCCCCTTTCGGGAAGACAATCAGGCCCACCGTCAAAGTGTCGGTTGGGATGTCTTGGAAATGGAGCAGGGCGTGGTGCAGCAGTTTTGTGAGGTCGTCGTGCATGTCGTCATATGCCAGGCTGTTCAACGTGGAGTAGTCGAGGATGTCGTCTCCGATGTTGATGATGCGCTCCACGGTGTCGAGGCGATGTTTCCATAGGATGACGCCCGGTTTCCAGCCAAGGGTGTCGGACATCTCGATGGCCATGGTCAGTTCCTGCTTGGCCAATTCCCATTCGTGCGCGCGGTAGTATTCGTCGGCTTGCCGGGCATAGTCGAACATCTCCTCCACATATTGCAGATATTCAGCCTTGTCGGCGAAGGCTTTCACCTGTTCCTCGTCCACGAGCTTGTTGTCGTTGCCATAGGTCAACACTGACTCGTACTGCTGGAGGGCGTCGTGGATTTGCCCCTCATATTCTGACTTCTTGGCTATGGCCAGCAACTCGTTGAAACGCAGTTTCTTGTTCTTCTGCTCTTTGTATTGGAGTTCGGAGATGATTTCGTCGCTGAGGTGCAGGTCGCGGCCGAAGGCGATGGCGGTCTGGTAGTTGTTGACGGCGCATTCGAAATCTTTCTTGTTCGCGCATTCCATGGCGGCGGACTCCACGTCGTAGAAGCGCTTCACCTTGAAGGAGTCCTGGTGTACCAGCACGTTCACGACCGTGTCGATGTTGATGTGCCGTTCAATGACGGTGTCTCGGACGACGATGGCCGCCACCTCGACATTGGCCTTGGCCGTCTTGGGCTTGTAGATGGGCTTCCACAGTTTCAGCAGGCGGTCGGCCTCTTTCTTGCAGTTTTCGGGAGCGTTGCTGCTTTTGATGTTGTTCAGTTGCTTGCGGGCCTCGTCCAACTGTTTCTTGTCATAGGATTTCTTGTACCGCTCGTATATCCGCCCTGCAGCCTGGATGCGGTCGGAACAGTCTTGGGCATATGCGGTGCAGAAGGAGACACCGAGAATCATCAATAATAAAAGCGTGATTTTTTTCATATCTTTATGTTTTTTTTATTCGACATATCTGTATTGTATGGAGTCTATCAGGGTTTGCACTTCGCCGGTGTTGGTGATGCTCTTGGCCATGTCCAAGTAGCTCATCACGTATTTTCGGAGCTCATTGTCATAGAATGCGCCGGAGTAGTTGTTCTTGGCCTCGTTCAGGCAGTAGTCATAAATCTGGCCTCTCAGCTGCTGGATGCTGTCCGAGTAGTCGGAGGTGCTGAACTCTGGATTCAGGCGGGCACTGTCGAGCAGGATGACCGCCTTGCCGAATCGGTCAAGCTGGCCTTGGGTGTTGTTCACGCCCTGCTGGTAAAGCCGGGTCGCTTGCCGGTAGTAGGCCAGCGAGGTTTCGTAGGGGGTGGCCGTCTTGTCGTGTCTCTTTTTGGCGGACAAGCCCCAAACAAGTCCCAGTGCAGTCGCGGCGATGAGGATGGCGGTCGCCGCGCCGATGGCGAGCCCTTTCCGTGACTTCGCGCCGGAGGGGGTCGGCGGGGCTGGGGGAGGGGCCGGCTGTTGTGAGCCGCTGACGTGGATGGACGAGAGTTTCACGTTTCCCGTGGCGGAGCGTACGTTCCCTGTGGTGAAGAAGGCGATTTTGTCGGCGGCGAACTGCTCAAGGTCGGCGGCGAACGGCCGGTTGGCGGGCTGGTAGGAGAGGCACTGGGTGACGATCTCCTTCAGGTCGTCGGAGAAGTTGCCGGGGAGGGCGGGGATTTCGGATTCTTCAAACTGGGCCTCGCCGCCTTTCCCACCGAAGGGCAGGTGGCCGGTGAGCAGTTCGTAGAGGGAGGCTCCCAACGCCCATATGTCGCTGGCCACCAATGGGATTGTGCCTCCCTGAAATTTCTCGGGGGGCATGTAAGGCCGCGTGCCTTGCACGGTGGATTTGCCCTCTGCGGACTGTCCCAGCAGGTGACGGACGTTCGAGCTGATGCCGAAGTCCGTGATGATAAAGCTGTTGCCGTCAAGGAGGACGTTGGCGGGCTTGATGTCCTGGTGGATGATGGGGGGCTGGTGCTCGTGTAGGCAGGCCAGACCGCCGGCCACGTCGTGGAGGAACTGCCAGGCCTTGCGTTCGCTGCAGTTGCCGAGCATGTCCTCCGCCGACCCGTTGTTGTAGAAGGGCATCACCAGGTAGGGATGACCTACGCAGACACCGAAATAGGTGTATTTCAGCAGATTGGGATGGTTCAGGTTGTAGACTAACGCGAACTCGTTGCGGAAAATCTCGATGCCCGACTCGTCGAGTTGCGCGGTGGGCAGGAACACCTTGAGCACGAGGGTGAGCTGCGCGGAGGTGTCCTCCACGAGCCAGACCTCTGAAAACCCTCCTTCGCCAAGCTTCTTCAGCAGCTTGTATCGTCCGTCAAAAAGGTAGCCTTGTTGTAATGTTGCCATGTCTTTTCTATTTTTTCAAGATTTTTGTAATGGTTCTTGTTTTTTAAAACATATAATCTTTTTTAATTTCATCAGAATTGTTTGATGTTCCACTGCCTTGTTGTTCTTGATAATTGTCATGGATGACAGGATTCTCGTTGAGATTTTTAACTTTTGTATCTTTACACTTTTTGACTGATTTTTTGGTGTTTTCTTGTTTGGATTCTGTTTTGCCATTTGGTTGATACTGTAATGCTGTCGTTGCGATCTCTTTCGGAGATACTGGTTGCTTGTCGGTAGTTCGAAAGGTGATCGCGGCTACAGCTACAGCCATGAGAGCGACAACAGCGACGGAAATAAGCCACGGGAGGAAATTTCGTACCCTACTTGGTTCGGGGGAAGCTTTGAAAGAATCTCTGGCATTAGTGTTATGATAATAATAGGATGATGTCGCACTCTGTACATGATTCCCTGATGTGGTACGAGTGTATGCCTTTTCATAGGAACAATAGGTGGCAGGGTTCAGTTTCTTCTCGGCATATTCTTCCAACATACGTGCAGTCGGACGTTGCTCAGGAGAGCAAGACAAACAGCTTGTCAGAACATTCCACATATCATACGAGATATGTGCAGGGCGAGCAGGCAAATCAATGCCTTTAAGCTGGTTTTCGCCACCTCGGTTTCCAAAAGGGAAACTGTCAGTGAGCAACTCGTAAATCGACACACCAAGGGACCAGATGTCATTTTCGGCAATAATTTGCGGGTTATTCTTGAATTTCTCTGGTGCCATATAGGGAAGGGTGCCTTGCACAGTGCTATTTCTTCCTCCTATGAACAGACTATGCATATTCGCACTGATGCCGAAATCAGTAATGATGAAGTTACCGTCTCCGTCAAGCAATACATTGGCGGGTTTGATGTCTTGGTGAATAATGGCGGGCCGTTGGGCATGCAGGCAGGCAAGGCCAGAGGCTACATCGCGAAGATAACGCCAGGCCATCGTCTCAGAACATTTTCCTGCCAAATACTCTGCCGATCCCGCCTCATAGTAAGGCATTAACAAATACGGATAATCTATACAGACTCCAAAATAACTGTATTTCAAAAGATTGGGATGATTTATGTTGTAAACAAGCTTAAACTCTTCCCGGAAGAGTCCAACGGTAGTGTTGTCCAATTGTGCACAGGGGAGGAATATCTTGAGTACTTGTTTAATGCCAACTCCTGTATCTTCCACAAGCCAAACCTCTGAATAGCCACCTTCTCCTAACTTTCGTAGGAGTCGATAGCGGTTGTTAAACAGATATCCTTGTCGTAGTTGCGGCATAATAGTCTAAACTTAGTGGGTTTTGACTTTCAATTATTCTTGGCAGTCGTCTGCCGATAGTCACCATTCTTATTGGAATTGGCCTTATCCATCATTTCTTGTCTTGTTCCATCATTCTGATTTTGTTTGTTTTGGGTTTTGGGTTTTGAAAAATTCAACTTCGTAGTGTCTGATTCCGTTGAGACCTGTTTACTTGTGTTGGGTCTCGCAACTTGTTCATGACGTTCATTTGTGCGGTTTTCGTACTGAATGGCGGCATTACTGTTGGCGGTTGACTTGTTTGTCTGAGATTCATGGTTAGTCTTCCCCTCTAAACAATTGTCAGGAGTTGAAGTGTTAGACTTTTCGACTTTTGGATTCCCAAAAAAATGTTGCCCTTCCTGTTGGGGTTGCTTTCTGAAGGAAGCATTTTCAGAACGAGTGGTTTTGAAAAACCATCCAGCGGATCCAACAAACACCAAGGCTACGACAAGCAAAGCAATTAAAGTATCCTTACGTCCGAGTTTCTTTTCGCTTTCTTTGATGGGTGGGGTTTCACGCGGCAAAGGAGGCTCTGCAGGGTTACTCTTGTTGGTTTGCAACGGTTTTGGCTTCTTCTCGGCTGCGGGGCGTTTGGGACCTTCCTTGACTTGGCAGAGCAGCGTGGTTACATTGTCGTGCCATCCGGCTGCAGCTGCGGCTGTCCATAGCTCGTTAATGCCGTCAATGAGGTGATCGGCATCCGGAATATGCTCTTCCAAGATATCTTCGATGCAAGAGATATTCTCAATGATTTTTTGAGAGGGAAGCACACCGCATAGCCCGTCGCTGCAGAGCAGGAACAGGTCACCTTTGTAAATTTGGAATGGACCCTCGATTTCCGGATTGGCCTTTTCAGAAGGGTTTCCGAGACTGCGGGTGATAATGTTGTTGTCAGGATGTACGAAAGCTTCCTCCTCGCTCAAGTGGAGCATTTCCATCACGTAAGAGTGGTCGCGGGTGAGCGTTTGCAATCCCATATCAGGCGTGTAGCGGTAGAGTCGGCTGTCACCGCACCAAGCATAATATGCCGTGTTGTCGGGCAGAATCCACATTAGTACCACAGTGGTGCCCATGCCTTCTTTCTCTTTGTCTTTGGATGCAGTTTTCTTAATAGCATCGTCGGCGGTCAAAATGGACTTTCGGATAAATTTCCGGATGGAGTTGTCGGTCAATTCCACACTTTTCAATCCCGCTTCGCTAAAGCATTTGGCGAGTGTGGTCACAGCAATGTGGGAGGCCACCTCTCCGGCGTTCATCCCTCCCATACCGTCGGCCACGACCAAAAGACAACCTTTATCCCGAAGCGGGACCACTTCGGAGAAGCCTGCGACGTCTCCGAAATGGTTCACGATGGGGTTTTCGCAGCCTACCGGCGACACGACGAGGCAGTTGTCCTCGTTCGCGCCGTCGCGGGCTGCTCTGTCGCACTGGGCGGCAAGGGTTAATATTGTTTCAACTTTCATTATATGATTACAGTTGTTTTTGGACGAAATGTTAGGTTACGCTTTGGTCGAGGTTCCAGATCTTTTGTCCGACTTCTTGCTGGGTTTAGTATCCTTGGAATTGTTGCTCTCTTTTTCAGTCTTTTTCTTGTTGTCCTTGTTAGCGGTTTTAGTCTTAGACTGATCAGGGATAATGCTGTCATCCTTGATCTCCGAATTAGACTGATCTTCATGCTTGGAGGACTTTGTAGCTTCGACAGATTTCGCTTTCCCAGGAGGTGTCGGTTTTGATTGCATCTTCACCAATTCCCACTTTCCACTGCCGTACGGGTCGAGTCGGGCTATGCCCATCAAATTAAGGCGAAGGCAGCCAGGCTCATCAGCGTTCAGGTTCAGAAAGGCACCGCCAATCACTGTTTCGGGATTGGCCGGTTGGTGCACATTGAAAATGCTGTTCTCGTTGAAAGTGATATTGGCCGGCACCACATTGTAGCGGACATCTTTAGTCTCGGGGTCCACATAAAACCAAACCATATAGCCCGTCTTGGCTCCGTTCCCGACTTCCACGCGCAGACCCTGGTTGTGGAACGTGGTGTCCGCTACATGGAAAAAACCGGGAGCCAGTGTCTCTCCTGTGGTTCTATTCAATGTATAGGGGACATAGGTTTCATCCTTGAGCAATTTGTATTCCAACTTGTCGACCGACACCAAATCATCACCATATTTGTAGGCATCATATTTGGGGTCGGATTTCCAAGGTTTGAGGAATCGGTTGTCTATTCCGAAACCGTAGGACAACACAGGGGTGATGCAATAAATTGTGCTGAAAAAGTCCGTGCCGGTGACATTCGAACCGCTCTCTTTGTCGCGCACATTGTAACTGGCCTTGACAACAATGAACGAGTTGTCGACAAGCTTCTGTAGGAATCCGTTTGTTTCCGCTGTACTGTTTGTGTTACCAAAATTCAGAGGAGGATTCTCGTCGCCATCTGGTGGAACTACAACATTCGAGGATGAGGTCTGCTTCACCTGCTCCGTTTTTTTGTCTTT
>Ga0255061_10000580_pt1 | contig 10743 bp, 4 predicted proteins | sample 174RNAGHGhighgp2_FD_183093 | JGI IMG/M metagenome (GOLD analysis project Ga0255061, IMG submission 183093) | Metatranscriptome of sheep rumen microbial communities from Palmerston North, Manawatu-Wanganui, New Zealand - 1742 RNA GHGhigh gp2... | ecosystem: Host-associated > Mammals > Digestive... | reverse complement strand
GTTTTTAGATAGAGGAATATGACTATTTTTTCGGAGAGTTTTAATTATTCAGGCCTAATCATTGGATTGGCCACTTTTTTAATTATTGGAATTTTTCATCCTTTGGTGATTAAGGGAGAGTATTATTTTGGTGTTAAATGCTGGTGGGTATTTTTGGTATGCGGTCTTGTCGGTACGATATTATCACTTGTTTCTGATAATTATATCATATCTATTTTGTTGGGAGTATTCTCTTTTTCGTGTTTTTGGAGTATTAAGGAGGTATTTGAACAACGTAAGCGCGTAGAGAGAGGGTGGTTCCCGAAACGGAATAAGGATAAGAATTGATAGCTGTGAACTATCTGAAAAAGAAAATTTTAAGGTTAAATTTGAGAAGTTATGTTAGAAAATATAGGACTTATCATCATTGGTTTTTTCCTTCTTGTCAAAGGAGGGGATTTTTTAGTAGATGGGGCGGTTGCCATAGCAAAGAGAGCCAAATTGAGTTCAATGGTTATCGGATTGACTGTTGTTGGATTTGGAACCTCAGCTCCTGAGTTGCTGGTCAGTATTCAAGCTGCATTGGCTGGCAGTTCGGGTATTGCCATCGGTAATGTCGTGGGGTCCAATATTGCTAATATTGCATTGATATTAGGCGTGACGGCTTTGATTAAGGCTTGTCATACAGATCGTCAGACATTGCGTATTGACATACCTTTTATGTTGTTGTTCTGTGTAATGTTTGTGATGGTGGCCATGACGGGCACCATTAGTCGTATAGCAGGTATCATAGGTGTTTTGATGTTGATTGTGTTTGTGTCGTGGCAGATATGGAATTCGAGGCGACAGAACAAGGATGAAGAACATGAGGATACCTCTGATATGCCGTTATGGAGGGCATGTGTCTATGTTGTGGGAGCTATAGTAGCATTGACATACGGTGCCGACTGGTTGATTCAGGGTGCTTGTGAATTAGCTAAGATGTTAGGCGTTTCTGAACGTATTATTGGGTTGACGTTGATTGCGGCGGGGACAAGCCTACCGGAGCTTTTCGCCTCGATCATGTCTGCACGCAAAGGCGAGACGGATATGGCGATTGGAAATGTGATAGGAAGCATCACCTTCAATATACTGTGTGTTATTGGTTTTTCAGCAGCTATCTGTCCGATCCAAGGCAGTGATGAAGGCTTCCTTTTTGATTACATTCTGATGATTGCATTAGGCATCCTTTTGTGGATTTTCCTCTTTACAAAACGTACATTGGAGCGTTGGGAAGGGGGCTTTTTATTGTTAATCTATATTGCTTATTTAGTACGGACCACTATTGTTTCTTAATGTCCGAATCGGAATCCTAATGAAAGATCTAATCGGGACAATCCTTCTCGATTATTATCAACTAATCTATATTCTTGTATAGAGGGTCCTTTTTGAACCGTACATTTGGACAATGTTCCGAAGATTACATTCATTCCTAAATCTATGGCTACATTTTTAGAAAACCAGTAGCTGTAATTAAATCCTAATGAGCAGCCAAGTGTCTTCCCTGTTATTTTATAGTGATCTGGTGCTTCGCATTTGTCTGTGTAGCCTAAATATCCGAATGAGTAATTGAGAAGAAAAACATTTTTTTTATTAGGACTTGTAAAACGAGATGAGGACAATAGTCCGATGAATGGAATCGTATGTTCATTTTTCATGAAAGATGAATGACCGAGATTCATGGTTCGATATGAAGTGTTACTTGATTTATTCGTTTTGAAAAGGTTACTTTTTATGCCAAGACCCCAGTTGTCTGAGAAGTAATAGCAGAAGTCAAATCCTATATGGTATCCATGTTTTAGTTTTTTTGTGTGATCGACATATTCCATAGGAAGAGTAGGTGATAAAGGAGACAATCGATTGCTATAACCACCTGTGATTAAATAATAGACTTTGGATGAATTATTCATATATCTATTATCTGTTGGTGCTTTCATATAGTGGTTTTCTGTGGTAGAAGCATTGTCCGAAACAGAACTATTTTGAGCGGGTTCATTAGATAGAAACACTTGTGTTTTGTCTTTTTCTATTCGTAGAATAACAGCGGATATTCTATGGCAAGTACTTATAAAATTAGGAAATTCGTGCTCGGTAATTTTTATGGCATTACCGCCATTCTTTTCTGCTTCTTTTTTTGCCAATTCGAGTACGTAAGAATAATCACAATTGGTGGTAAATCCGGTGTCGCCAATTTTTATGCGACCTACAATTTGGGCATTTTGAGGAACTTCCTGATCCAGTTCAATCACATCGATGGCCTGATGAGCATCAGGGAACGACTTTACGATTTGAGTTGTTACTTTAGGATTACAGCTCGTCAAAACACAAATTAGAGCAAAGAATGATAATGTTTTTTTCATTTTCATAAAATTTAGTCATGCAAAGATATTGCATTTTAAAATAAATTAAGCACTAAAAGAGAATAAAACATTTAATTATCAATAATCAGGTTTTTTTCGTTAAAAAAAATTAATTAATCGTTTTGAACTACGAGAATTATGGATTATATTTGCTTGCTTTCTGTACTTTCTACAGAAGGGAAAAATGGTGAAGATGAAAAAGGATGTTTATTTATAGTATATTTATTTGGGTTTTATAAGGAAAAAATATTGATTATGAAGAAACATATATTTTTAATGTTGCTTCTGTCATTCGGAGTAGTGACGGGGGTTTTCTCGCAGAGTATGATTATCTCTGGAGGATCTGACCATGCGGTGGCGATTTGTGATAAAGGGAAAATTTATGCATGGGGAAAGAATGACAAAGGACAATTATGTCTAGAGGATAAAACTTTAGGAGAGGCGGTGGCTACGCCATCTAAAGTGAAATTTGAAGATCCTAATTTGACTTTCTCTCAGATATCTGCTGGATCTGGTGGACATAATATAGCATTATCTTGTAAAAAAACCGTGTATTGTTGGGGTGATAATACTTCTCAGCAATGTGGTAGAGAAAATCAAGAATATATTTCCGACACGCCTGTTTTGGTTTATAAAGGTGAAGTTACGCAAGGTTACGATGAAAATGGAATAGCTGATCCAAATGGGAAATATTTGGGTGGCGTTAGATACGTATGTGGTACAACAAATGCTTCTATGGCAATTTTGGAAGATGGTACGGCTGTATGGTGGGGTAAAAACCCGTTACTAGGGAATACACCGACATCAACTCCGTTGTATATTAGGGATGAGAAAGGAAATATTTTGCAGAATGTTGTTCATATTATGGGTGGTGACGATAACATCTTGTTGGTTGTCGGAGACTCTCCAGATGCTCAAGTTGGAACCGTGTATTCTGCTGGAGTATGGAATGGTCGTGGAGGAACAGGAACAACTTCTGATTCTTATGCAAAACCAGTGGAAATTGCTAGTAATGAACAAGGAACAAAATCTAGTGGTAAACATTTGCAAAATGTGAGAATGACAGGTATTGCCGACCAATCTTCTTTCGCAGTTGATGGAACAACTGGTTATGTATATGGTTGGGGTAGTAATGGTTGGGGTTGTGGTGCCATAGGAGGAAGACCTCAAGGTGATTTCAAGTATGCAAGCAAGGTGTTAGCAGGAGAGTATGAAGAGATATCAGGACAACCCTTCTTAACGGATGTGAAACAAGTTATCGGAGGTAATGGATGTGGTGCCGCAATTACTGAAGAAGGTTATTTGATATATTGGGGAAATAACATGGCAAAGACTGGAAACTCTGGTGGTGTTATCCCTAATTCTACTTATAAGAATGCTCAAAACACTTGCGACTTGGGTGGTCCTGTTTTTGCTAACTATTGTGCGGGCGTGAAGGGTCCAAATGAGGTTCGTGTAGATGATGCTATTTCTATCGGACGTGGTGACCTTGTTGGATTTATGGTTAACGCTGAAGGAAAGTACTTCGTTTGGGGATCTACTAATGTACCTGGAAAAGACTTACATTATGGAATTATGGGTACGGGAAAAGTTACGGATATGAGTACATGTCTAAAAGAAATTGTTATCCCGTGCGAAAATCCAGATATCTGTCCTGAACCATTTATGAATGGCCCAAGATATAAGTGTCCAGGAGTCGAGGATTCTCTATATTCAGGGTTTACCCCAGTGGTAGGACATGAAGATAGATACTTTTTTATTTGGAAAAAGGATGGAGTAGTGCTAAATTCGATTACGATAAATGACATTGAACAGTTACGTCTTCTATCAGAAGCAGAAAGAAAAGGCGACAAGTATAATGCTCATACAATTCCAATAACAGAGGCTGGCTTATACGAGGTTGAAGTATTGTATATTGGTACAAATGTACCTTGTGAGAATTGTCCAGAAGCAAAGGCAAAAATAGAAGTGATTGAAATGCAAATGCCTGTTGATACAACAATTACTATAATGAATTGTGTGGCAGATCCATTGAAACCTTCGTCTTCGGATATAATTAAGTATAGTTATACTGTCAATGATAAATTCTATAAATCAACGCAGACAACAACGTTTGCTGTTTTCTCTACTATTGATAGCAAAGATACTTTAGGAACATATAGTGCCAAAGGGGCAGGTGGTCAAGTTGATTTTACTGTTACGGGTGATAATATAAAGGAGGTTCATGATAATAAAAACGAACCTTCAAATGATACAACATATACTGTATGGATTGAGGATATTACTCGTTTTGAAACTATACTATATGAAGAAACAAAAATACCTACTACTGGTTATACTAATTCGCCACAGAATCTAGCTGAAATTATTAATTTATCAGCATCTTCTGAGTTAAATACGATATCATTGTTCGGTAGGCTGGGTGGAGGCTCAAGTTCAGGAACTATTACCGTTACTCCGAGAATATACAAGGGAGGAAAACTAGAGTATGGTCAATATATGTCTGGTGATCTTTTCTGGTCTGGTAAGCAACAGACGTTTACTCCTACTAGTACTCCTGAGGAATTTAAAATTATTTGTAATGTAATATTACCTGCTAACTCTGTCAGAGGTTCTGAATATGTGTTGTATTTAGATTTAAAATTGACAGGTGCGGAAATTTACACAAAGAGTTTGGTAGCTACTAATACGGATACGTATTTCAGCACTCCTTTTACTGATTCACAAAAAACAGGAATTTTAGGAACAGGTGCACTTCAGCAATTTAAACCTAAAGATAAATGTAATGCAGGAACTGAAACAGATGCATTCAATATTGTTTTCGGTAAAATGACTGATTATACTTGTGGCCGTATTATGTTGACCGCTCGATATGGGTGTCCTCCATGTAACCAACCAGATGGAATCGTTAAGATTGAAGTGGGTGGCGCACCTCGTACTCAGGATACGATTTCTCTTTGTGAGGAAAGCGACGCTATCCATCTTAGTGTATCGGGCATCAAAAAATCAACTGAACCGAATGCTGTGTTTGATGAACTTTGGTTCGTTGATAAAATAGGTACAGATGCTCAGGCTCTTCAAACAGATTTGAAGTCTGCCTCTTCTGCGTTGAAAACTCCTATCGAATGGAAGAGTGCTAAGGAAGGTCAGACAGAAAAATACTATATTAAAATACGAGATAATGAAAAACCAGATGCTTCTGCTTGTTTCGTCTTCGATTCTATCGTGGTGAAATATAACAAGAGGCCAGTTGCCCCTACAATAGATGATATTGCTTTCTGCGAGAATGCTACAAGCAAGACCGCTCTTGATGATGCATTGAATGGCTCTGAATTTGCTGGTTTCACTGTTAATTGGTATAATCCTACCCCACCACCTCCATTAACTGATTTGTCAGGAAGAACGGGTGGCGATAATGGTGTGACCAAGCCTGATCTTGAGAGCCTCACAGCAGCTAATAGCCCTTACACATTTGTATATAGTGTGACAGATGATGAAACTGGATGCGAGAGTGATAAGAGTACTTTCACTGTCACTGTTTATGCTGTACCGAATGATCCGATAGCTGCTATTGACCCATTCTGTGTGAAAGCTGATGTTACGTTGCCAACGGCTTCTCCGATTGCAAAACATACTGTATCATGGTATAAGGATAATTCTGCGACAACAACTGTCTCAGAGGATCTTTCGACATTGGCTGCTGGTACGTACGATTATTACTATACGTTGACGAGCGCTGCTCCAGAAAATTGTGTCAGCGACCCTGTTATGTACACATTCATTGTAAAACCATACGTTGAGATAGAACTCGATTCGGTGATGTCATGTGGTGTTACTCAAGTAAGTACAAAAATACTACGTCCTCAAACAGCTTCTATTAAGTGGTTATTGGATGACAATGAAGTGAATTCTCCTATCTTCCAATCTCCTACGCATGTGGGTAATGTCGGTGAGTTGGTTGGAGTAGCTTCTGCATTGAACTATTGTGATTCTACATCACTTCCAATGAATGTATATGTTAAGGCAACTGCTTCAGAACCTACGGGTGATTTGAGTGTAACATACTTGAAGACCGATGGGGATGCAACGACTAAGACATTTAAAAACCTAATTACTCAAAATCCTTCTGTGGTGACAGAGGAGACAGGTTACACTCTTGTTTGGTATGATGAGAATGGTAATAAATTGAATGAATGTCCTACGCCTCCTTATCCTGCTGATAATGTAACAGATGATCAGGAATATACTTACAAGGTGTCTCGCGTCAACGCAGATGGTTGTGAAAGCACTCCGGTTCCTGTAAGGGTAATGGTTTATCTGACTCCTGCACCTATTGTTACGGCAGTTTATTATTGTAAGGGAAGTACAAGTGTGGTTCCTTTGACGGCAGAAAAGAGTATTCCTCCGACTGCCAGTGAATCAGACTATACATTGCAATGGTATGGTACTGATAAAACAACTAAGTTAGGAAGTGCTCCAACTCCTGATGTGTCAACAAAGGGTAAGATTACATATTATGTAACGCAGGTATCTAACTTAGGGGCTGAGAGTTCACCTGTTCCTGCCGAAGTGATTGTATATGATGTGCCAGAACCACAGTTGGATGCTGCTAATGTTGTGAAGTATTGTGCTGAGTCATCTATGGGTTCTTCTTTGAATGCATCTTTGTTGAATGATGCCTCTAATTACTTGATGTCGTCTAGTCTTGTCTGGTCATTGAAAAATGAAACAGGCACGTATGATGTAGTTGCTACGACAGCTCCTTCATTGGATGTCAAACAAACTACTATCTATGAATATCAGGTTCATCAGACTTATACTATCGCTTCAACGGGCGAAGTTTGTGTCGGACCGGATGTGCAAGTACCTGTTACTGTCACATACGTTCCTGAAGTAACAACCAAGTCTGTTCTTTACTTGAAGGCTTCTGCCAATGCGGATGGTTCGTTCAGTGAAGACATTTTGACGCATGATGATCAAGCTGTAACAGATATTGTGTCGGGTGCGACTCTTCAATGGTATGAATCGGATGGTAAGACTCCTATTGTTGGTACTCCAACTCCTAAATTGGATCCATCAATTTTAGAGGGAGAGGATCAGAAAGAGACATATTATGTGAGTCAATATTTGAATGGATGTTATAGTGTTCCTGTACCTATTGAGGTAAGAATCAGTGATGCGCTTCCTCCATTTACGTATGCTTATCACTATTGCGAAGGTGAGACAATGGATGATTTGAAAGCTGATTGTCAACCTCAAGGAGGAAAGAGCGAATCGGATTATGATATATATTGGTATGGTACTACCAAACCGGCAAGCAGTACGACACAGCCAGCAAGCATAGGAGCTACCTTTGCAATGAATGGTGCATTGGCAAGCTTGGATGCAACTGGAGGTAAGACAGAGATTATCTATTATGTGGCTCAACACGATAAGACGACGGATGCAGTCAGTGCAGCTCAACCTGTTGTGGTTACAATCTATCCTCAGCCGAATGTATTGATCACTGACCCTCAACCTGTCTGCGAACAAGATATTGATATGTCTATATACAGAAATGTAACGAATGTGTCGGAAGAGTTGAGTTATTCATATTACAGTCCTGCAGGTAGTGACATGGGTATTTCTACGGCTACGGTGAGTGGTACGTATGGTATCGATGCAAGTTACACATTGCCTGTTACACCTTCTCAGTATGTGATGGTTAAGAATCAGGAGTGTAGAGGACAAAAGAAGGATATAGTAGTGGTGATCAATGATTTGACGGTTCCAACTATTTCAGGTGATATCAGTACATGTCCTGGTACAAATGTAACTTTGACAGCAAGTGCAACAAGTAATGATCCGGGTGTGATTACTTACCAATGGGGTGGTGATGCAGCTACAACTGCACAAGGTTCTACGACAGATGCAAACTTTGTTTCTACGAACCTTTCTACTACAACAGGTGATGTATATAGCTATACAGTGACGGCTACGGCGGGCGCTTGTGTTAAGAGTGTGGAAGTGCCTCATACAGTTACTATCGGTGATGGAAAAGTTATTGGTAATATGACATTGGTTGAGGCTGATAACAAATATTCACCAATCGTATTTGAAAATTCTGTGGAGCGTATATTCTATAGTTGCGGTAATCCTATCGAGATATCTGTTTCTTACGATGGAAGTTCTGATTATGAATGGTACGACGAGACAGGCGCTTTGGTCGCTACGGGTAATGTATTGAAAACTAATGCTTATGCAGATTACAATGATAAGGAATATACAGTTAAGTTTACGAATCAGTGTCCTACCAGTGCCAAGGTTTCAGTTCATACTATTCCTTTGACAGCATCATCTGTTTCGACAGAAACAATTGTGATATGCGAAGGGGAGATCTTTACTAGTACCTTTAATTATAATTTGAAGCCAGGTGAGACTCCTTCTATCACATGGTTCCATAATGACGCTGCCATCGGTGGTCAGGTTTCTAATGTGTTAACATTATCCAATACGACAAATCAGGATGATGGTGTTTATTCATATAAGATTGAAAACCGTGGTTGTATGGCAGAGGGAGTTGCTAATTCTTTGAATGTTCGTCCATATATCAGAGCTACCATTCAGAGTGATCCGTTCATTGTGGATCGTAATGAGACGGAGACACTTCCAATCTATTTCACTACACCAGTTAATAGTATGGTTGAAAGTATCAGTTGGAAGGAAAATGAATCGGAGGTCTTCAATGGTAACCCATACGTTATCACAGATGTGACAGCTGATCATTATTATGAAATAATTTTGTCTGACCCTGATTATTGTTCTGATACATTACATGCTACTGTTTATGTAGATGCAAAACTTCAGTTGACGACATCTTTGAAAGACACCCTTTGTCTGGGTACATCAGAGATTTTGACTATTGATACGACAGGTACGGGTAACTTCCGTCGCCCTAATGGTAACCCAATGTTGAATATAACAGGTATTATCGGTGGTATATCATATAGTTTGAATGATAAGGTTACGAAGCAAGGTGATCTTCTACAGGTTGTTGTCAATCCAGAGGAAGATGCTAAGTATGTTGTATCCTTCACGTATGGTAGTCAGAATAAAGAGAGTGAAGAGGAGGTTTTGGTTATTCCAGCAATTAGTTTAACGGTTCCTCCTATACCAAATGTGTGTGAGGGCGAAGAGACAACGCTGACGGTTACGAATGTGGCTCCAGAAGGAACGACTGTGTCATGGATCTCTGATCCAACCATCCTCGAAGGAGAGAATTCAGAAACAGTTCGGGTGAAACCATCTTATAAAAGCGGTGTAAATCATCAGTCTCTTTATACTTACCAGGCAGTAGCTTACAATGCCTTCTGTAACAACTCTAAGACGTATTCTGTACAGGTGCTTGTAGATGAACCATTAAAGGGTGAGATTACAGGTGTATCTGAGATTTGTGAAGGCGGTCAGACTACTTTCGAGGCTTCCTCTTATGAGGCTTCCACTTACTTCTGGACGACTTCTCTTGATACTTCTTTTGCATTGGGTGATCGCATGATTGTTCAGCCATCAGAGACGGCAAAATATTACTTGGAAATGACTCGTGGCTTGTGTTCTGCAAAAGATACATTCGTAGTGACAGTTCATACGAATCCTGTTATCTCTTCAATTGATTCAATAGGTGTGAGAGATCGTAAGATTACATTGGATCCTGAATATGGTACGGCTCCATTCTTATATGCTATAGATGCTCAGCCTGCCGATGATAAGGATGTGAAGACTAACTTGGGATTTGTTAAACATGTTGTGTATGTGTACGATTATTATGGATGTCAAACCTCTGAAATCTTCGTACTTGAGGCTCCTGAGATCGAAATACCTATTATTGTCACACCTGATGGTAATGGTGTTAATGATAGATGGAGAATTCCAAACTTAGCTGAATTGTATCCGAATGCAATTGTGACGATATATGATCGTTTTGGCAAGCAATTGGCTCAATACTTGGGTGCTGATTCTGATGGATGGGATTGTACTTACCAAGGTCAACCGCTTCCTTCTACAGATTATTGGTATCAAGTTACCATTGAGGAGATTAATAAAGAGTATGTCGGACATTTTACTCTGATTAGAAGATAAAACCATATATTTGGAGCAGAGGTTCTCGGGCTTCTGCTCCTATTAACTTATTCTTACTTATTTCAAATGAATATTATAAAGAAAATTGCTTTGTTGAGTGTTTCCTCTTTTCTTTCTTCTGCTGTTTATGCTCAAGAAGAGATAGTATGCGATCAATACCATTTCAATTATTATTTGGTGAATCCGGCAGTAGCTGGAGCTGAGCGTTGTACGCACTTGATGGCGACAGGAAAGTTTCAGTGGATGGGAG
>Ga0255061_10000551_pt1 | contig 10905 bp, 8 predicted proteins | sample 174RNAGHGhighgp2_FD_183093 | JGI IMG/M metagenome (GOLD analysis project Ga0255061, IMG submission 183093) | Metatranscriptome of sheep rumen microbial communities from Palmerston North, Manawatu-Wanganui, New Zealand - 1742 RNA GHGhigh gp2... | ecosystem: Host-associated > Mammals > Digestive... | reverse complement strand
TATAGGCTGCTCACGGGCAGGATAGATGTCCAAGAGGATAAGCTCGTCAGCCAAGGCCAAAACCGATGCAAATTCGTCCATGAAATCGCGGGTGCGGCTGAACAAATGGGGCTGGAAAACCAATGTGATGCGTTTTCCAAGATATGAAGCTCTCACGGCAGTCAAGCAGGAACGAATTTCCTCAGGATGATGTGCGTAATCGTCAATATAGCAATGCTTTTCATTGTTGACACGAATATCGAAGCGACGCTTCACGCCTTTGAAGCTCGATAAAGCTTCGGCAATGGCTGGTGCAGGCAATCCCACTTGACGAGCTGCAATGAAGGCAGCCATGGCATTCAGCACATTGTGGTCGCCCGCCATAGGCAACCTAACCTCAGTCTTTTGGCCTTCACCTTCAATCACGAAATCCGTGACACCTTTTTCTGACTTGACGACTTCGGCATGGTAGTCACAAGTTTCACCAAAGCCAAAACGAATGCAGTCCTCCACCTCGATGTCCAAGCCCTCCTTGACGATGACCTTATCCTGTGTAAGATGTGCGAAGTCGTTGAAACTCTGCACCAAATGTTTTCTGTCGCCATAGATGTCCAAATGGTCGGCATCGATGGAATTGATGATGCTAATGTTAGGATGGAGTCGCAGGAAGGAATGGTCAAACTCATCAGCCTCCACCACCAAAGTGCTATCCGTTCCTTCACCCAACAACAGGTTGCTGTTGAAGTTGTTGGCGATGCCACCGATGAAGGCAGTGGTGTTCACCTTGCATTGATGCAAAATATGTGCGATCATAGCCGTGGTCGTAGTCTTGCCATGCGTGCCGGCCACCGCTATAGTGAAGTGGCCTTCCGTGATTTTGCCTAAGGCTTCTGCACGTTTCAAAATCGGTAGGTTGCGCTGTCTGAGGGTCGCAAATTCCTTGAGGTCGTACGGCACGGCAGGAGTGTAGATGACCGACTCAATGAGGGCGGGCAATAAGTTGTTGTTATCTTCATAATGGATTGCCACGCCCTCATTTTCCAACTGCCGAGTCAGCGGAGAAGGTGTGCGGTCGTAACCTGCCACAGTGTAGCCCAAACTACGGTAATACCGAGCCAGGGCGCTCATCCCGATGCCGCCAATGCCTAAAAAATAAATCGTATGTCCTTCTCCGTGTTTCATCTTCTTTTCTTTTTAGCGGGTCGACAGGCTCAAGGGACTAAGTCCCTGAGCTTGTCGAAGATTCACATAACTACTAACAATCAATCATCATTTATAACACTAACAATTTGATTCACAATATCATCTGCTGCATTCGGCCGGGCGAACTTGCCGATGTTTTTACTTAATTTAGCTTGCAACTCCATATCGTCCTTCAATCGGAACAAAGCCGGAACGAGTTCTTTCTCCGCATCAGTATTGCGTACCATGAGTGCGGCTTCCGCATCAACGAGTTGCTGGGCGTTCTTGGTCTGATGATCTTCGGCAGCAGTAGGCAGCGGCACAAAGATGACCGGTTTCTGCACCAAGGCCAATTCCGAAATCGACATGGCACCTGCACGCGAGATGACCACATCGGCAAGACCGTAGGCCAAATCCATGCGGTCGATGAAGACTGTGGGCTTCACTTGGTTTTCCAAACCCAAAGCTTTCACCTCGGCTTGAGCTTGGGTTATATAGGTCTTGCCCGTCTGCCAAATCAGTTGCAAGTCATTGCCCTTGAACGCCGCAAGCTGCGCACTGATGCCCTTGTTGATGCCCAAAGCACCTTGGCTACCACCCACAAGCAAGGCGACAGGCTTCGTTGGGTCGAGGTTGAAGAACTCGGCAGCTTCCTCACGGGTGCCATTGAGGGCGATATTGGCTCTCAAAGGGTTGCCAGTGAAATGTATCTTCTCGGCAGGGAACCATTGGTCAAGATGGTCATACGCCACACAGATGGCTTTGGCCTTCTTTCCTACATTGCGGTTGGTCTTGCCAGGATAAGAGTTCTGCTCTTGTATAACAGTGGGAATACCCAGCCAATTGGCAGCTTTAAGCGTGGGGCCACTCGCAAAACCACCTACACCAACAACCACATCCGGCTTGAAGCGTTTCAAAATGCGGCGCGCCTTAGTCAGGCTGCTGATAAGCTTGAAAGGCAAGCCGAGTACTGAGAGGTCCTTGGTGAAGCCACTAATCCACAAACCTTCGATGGGATAGCCTGCCTTAGGCACGCGCTCCATTTCCATGCGACCTTGCGCACCAATAAACAGGATGTCAGCCTTGGGAAATCTCCGCTTCAAGGCATCCGCAATGGCAATGGCGGGAAAGATATGACCGCCCGTGCCACCACCACTAATCACGACTTTCAGGTTCTCTTTCATCATCAGTTGGTTCTGTAAGTGCTTGTATTTCTTGTTCTTTATTCATCTCTTCGTCTTCCATGCTCCGCGTAACGCTCAATATCATGCCTAAAATAAGGCCTGTGGCCATCAACGAGGTACCACCCATGCTAACCATAGGTAGCGGCTGTCCCGTGACTGGCAGCAAACCGATGGAAACTCCCATGTTAATCATCGCCTGCAAGATGATCAAAAAGCCCAATCCGAAAGCCATCAGCGCGCCAAAACTGAGCGGGCGCTTGATGACGATGCGCAACACCCGAGTGAAAAGGATCACATAAAGCAGCAACACAATGATACCGCCAATAAGCCCATATTCTTCAACAATGATCGCATAGATGAAGTCGGAATAAGGGTGTGGCAGGAAATTGCGCTGCTCGCTCTTGCCTGGTCCCTTTCCAAAGACGGAACTCGAAGCCACAGCGATGTCAGCGTATGTGCGTTGCAAGTGTTTATCATCAAAGGGATCGACTTTCTCTTTGTCCTCTCCCATCGACTTCAGACGGTTGGCCCATGTCTGGATTCGGTTCTGCCTTGCCTTGTATTCAACACCCACCTCACCCTTGGCCAAAGCCTCCTGCTGAGCCTTCACTCCACGATTGTTCAGGATGCTGGTCTTGGCGGCATCGAAACCCAAATAAGCGGCCATGCCAACAATACAAATCCCGATAAGGGCCAAAATGTGCAGGATCTTTACCCTACCGATGAAAAGCAGTACCAGACATACCGCTATCAAGATGACAGCAGTCGACAGGTTCTCAGAGAATATCAAAGCAGCCGTCAACAGGATGGGCGCAGCCAATTTAATCAGGAAGTCTTTGAAAAGGTAAACTGAGTTTTCCATCATAATGATTTGCCGCGACAAGTAGGTGATGAGGATGATTTTGGCCATCTCACTGGGCTGGAATGAAAAACCACCAAGGTTGATGGAACGGCTGGCATCGTTGATGTTGCGTCCGAACACCAAAGTGTAGAGCAGCAAAGCCAAGCTGGGAATCATTAGCAACAAGGCAAGCTTCGCATAGCGCTTGTAGTTGATGCGCGAGGCTCCAATCATCATCAGTATGCCGAAAACCAGCATACCCAAATGCTTCATCATCAAGCGACCCGTATTGCCATCGTATTTTGAGACTGCCAAGACGCTGGTGGCGCTATACACCACAATCAGCGAGATGATGCTCAAAATCAAGGCGACAATCCAAATCACCTTGTCACCCTTCATTATTTTATTGATGGCGTTCATGCTCCATTCTCCTAACAGTTTCTGTGAATTGGTCGCCTCGTTCGATATAGGTCTCCCCTATCGCCGACTTGCAGGCAGGCGAAAACAGCACAATGTCATCGTCCTGGGCAAGCAATGAAGCCAGATTGACAGCTTCGTCGATGCTCTCAACCTCAAACAAATCGGTAATATCTTTATGAAAAGCCTTCTTCAACTTGGCATTGCCCTCACCGACGCAAACCATGGCTCTCACTTTCTGCTTCACGACCTTTTTCAAGTCCTTGAAATCAGCCATACTGTCATCGCCACCCGCAATCCAAACGACGGGCTTGACAATGTTCTGGAAGGTGAACCAAGTGGCGTTGACATTTTCGGCACGCGAGTCGTCGTAATACATCACGCCGTCAACGGTGGCAATATACTGCTGACGATGGTCGACAGTATTCAAGTCACTGAGGCTCAGCTTGATGCTTTCCTTCCTAATTTGCAAAACCTTTGATGATATGCCGTCTACCATAGTGGTGGGACATTTTAATCTTGTGTTGGTCAATTCTTCGTAGTAGGTCATTTTCGGTTTAGAGTTTAGAGTTCAGAGTTTAGAGTTTAGAGTCAGTTGAGAGTTTAGAGTTGTTCAGTTAAAAAGTGTGATTCTTGAATTTTGAATTTTAGATCTTGAATCTTTGATTTTTAAATTTATCTGATTTTAAACGTAATAAGTGTGAATGCAGCCAGCAATATGGTGACGATCCAAAACCGAATGGTAATCTTCACCTCATGATGGACGGTATTGAAACCCTCGCCACGTCCCTTGAAGGTGACTGTGGAGTTGGGCCAAGCTTTCTTGAAATCACTGTAGCTCGTTCTGAAATGGTCATGCAAAGGGCCCTTCTTCCAGATGCGGTGCTTCTTGCCCGTTTTGACGAAACGCTTTACATCCAAATCGGAAAGAATCTCAAACAGGAACACGCCGCAGAGCAAAGGCAACAGCAGCTCTTTGTGCATGATGATGGCCGAAACAGCGATGATTCCTCCGATGGTCAAGCTGCCTGTGTCACCCATGAAAATCTGGGCTGGGAAGGAGTTGAACCATAAGAAACCAATGAGCGCACCTACAAAAGCGGCCATAAACACAACAAGCTCCTCGCTCCCTGGTATATACATCACATTGAAATGGCTTGCTGCAACCGCATTACTGGAAATATAGGCCAAAATAACCAAGGTAATTCCGATGATAGCCGAGTTGCCCGAGGCCATGCCGTCCATGCCATCGTTGAGGTTTGAGCCATTGCTGACTGCAGCCACGACGAAGACAGTAAGCAGTACAAGAAAAACCCAAGCGAGGTTGTACATCCACTTTGGACCTGCCCATTTAAAAAGGTCGGCATAATTGAGGTTGTGGTTTTTCAAGAACGGTATGGTGGTTTTTGTAGACTTCACGTTGGGACTCTTTACCACAATTTCCTTATTGTCCTCAATCTTCAACTGGACGGTTTCGTTGATTTGCACCGCAGGACTGAAACGCAGAGTCAATCCAACAAGGAGACCGAGCAAAATCTGTCCGCCTAACTTCACTGCGGGTTTCAGTCCGTCTTTTTTACCCTTAAAGGTCTTTACAAAGTCATCAGCAAAACCTAAGATGCCTAAAATCAATGTAGTGGCAATCATCAAGAGCGTGTAAACGCTATGAAGCTTGCAAACCAACAGCACAGGGACAAGAATGGCGGTGATAATGATGACACCACCCATGGTAGGTACACCGACTTTCTTGGTGTTATAAGGATCGATGGACTCGTCGCGCTGAGTCTCAACGATTTTCTTGCGTTTCAACATCTTGATGAACCAGTTGCCAAACCATACGGCCACCACAAGTGAGAGGATGATGGCGACAGCAGCCCGGAAGGTGACGTAGTTGAACACGCCCGCACCTGGAAAATCACATTGTTGCAGATAATTGAACAGATAGTACAACATGGTTTATGCCTCCTTCAATGCTTCCGACAACACTTCCTTGTCATCGAAATGGTTTTTTACTCCGTTGATTTCCTGATAGTTTTCATGACCTTTGCCCGCCAAAAGGATGATGTCGCCTCGTTTGGCTAAGGCAACTGCAGTACGAATAGCCTCGCGACGGTTGGTAATGCTCAACACCTTGCCACGGTCTTCTTCGGCCACACCAGCTTTCATCTGACGAATAATCTCATCAGGGTCTTCGTAGCGCGGATTATCGCTGGTGAGGATGACACGGTCACTGAGTTTCACAGCGACGGCAGCCATCTCGGGACGCTTTGTGGTGTCACGGTTGCCACCACAACCCACCACGGTGATAAGCGTCTCCTTGTGGCAACGCACCTCATTGATAGTTTGTAGAACATTCTCCAATGCGTCAGGCGTGTGGGCATAGTCGACAATACCAACAATACCTTGTTCAGAATGCACCATGTCGAAACGACCATTGGCACCACGCAACTTGCTGATTTCGACCAATAGTTCATCCTTATCAAAGCCCAAGGCTGTTGCAGCGCCATAGATAGCCAAAAGATTGCTCGCGTTGAAACCTCCGACGAGTTGAGTGAACATCTCTGTGCCGTTCACCTTGAGCAACATACCGTCGAAATGACTCTCCATGATGACGCCTTTGAAGTCAGCATCGTGTTTCAAGGCATAGCTCAACTTGCGAGCCCGCGTGTTTTGCAGCATGAACGCACCGTTTTTGTCGTCCAAATTGGTCAAGGCGAAAGCACTTTGTGGCAGCATGTCGAAGAACCTCTTCTTGGCATTGCGATAGTTGGCCATAGTCTTGTGGTAATCCAAGTGGTCGTGCGTCAAGTTGGTGAAGATGCCACCGGCAAAATGCAATCCTGCAATGCGGTCTTGCGCCACGCTATGGGAGCTCACCTCCATAAAGACATATTCGCAATCCTTGCCAACCATTTTCTGCAGCAAGGCGTTCAACTCGATAGGGTCAGGGGTGGTATGTGTGGAAGGAATCACTTCGCGATTGACGATGTTCTCAATCGTGGAGAGCAACCCACAATTGTATCCCGCCTCAGTAAAGAGTCTATATAATAAGGTGGCGATGGTAGTCTTGCCATTGGTACCCGTCACGCCTACCAACTTCAGCTTTTCCGAAGGATTACCGAAGAAATTGGAGGCACCGACGCCCAACACGTATGCCGAGTTGTCCACCTTGACGTATGTGACATTTTCAACGGTCTTGCGAGGCAGTTTCTCGCACACAATCACCGAAGCGCCCTTTTCAATGGCACCATCGATGTAATCATGTCCATCAACCTGCGTGCCTTTGACCGCAAAAAACAAGGTGCCTTGACTAACCTTACGGGAATCGAAAGTGATGTCGACAACATCAACATCTTTCTCTCCAACGATCTCCAAAAGGTTGCAATTCGTCAATATGTCTTTGAGTTTCATCATTTTTCTAGTTTTAAGTGCATTGTGCTATTGGCTTTGACGGTATCGCCTGCATGCAACGACTGTTCCTTGACGATACCTTGACCCGTGAATTCAGTGCCGATGCCCATGTTCTCAAGGAGATAAACGGCATCGGTGATATCCATGCCAACCACATTGGGCACAATGTTGTTGGTAAGTTGGGCTTCACGCATGGTGATTTGTCCACTCTCGTTACTCTCCACCGTCACCCAGTCGCCGTTGATGGCATAGTCACTGTAGTTTCTGGCAATGCCTTTAAGGTACTGTGACTCCTTGTCGTGACGCACAATGACGGGAGCCTTAGCCTTATCTGCTTTCATCACGACGCTGTCATCTTCCATGATTCCAATGCGCGTGGCATACACCTTTTCGGCAATCTCCCTGAAACCTGGCGCCGACACGCCACCAGCAGCCCATTTGGCGCCACGGGCGCGGCTCACCATGATGATGCAGCTGTAGCGCGGCTTATCGGTGGGGAAATAACCCACAAAAGTGGTGTTGTACAACTTTCTTCCAATGCCCGGTTCGTGGTAGGCATAGCCTTGAACCTTGTCGTAATACTGTGCAGTGCCCGTCTTGCCTGCCACACCCACAACGCAACCAGCAAACTGGCGCTTTGCCGTGCCTCTAATCACCACACCCTCCAGCATGGTCTGTATTTTCTCTATTGCCTCTGGCGAAGCAATATGCTCATTGAGCACGATGGGGGCAAACTTCTCCACAGTCTGTTCGCCACGACGGATTTCTGTGACAAATTGGGGTTTCATCATGCGACCTCCATTGGCTATGGCATTATAAAGCATCAAGAGCTGCATCGGGGTGACATTCACCTCATAGCCGATTGACATCCATGGCAAGGACACATTCGACCAAAGCTTGCGGCCATCCTTAGTCTTGTCGTTCGGATGCTTAATGACAGGCTGGGCCTCACCCGTGATGCCTGTGCCGATCTTCTTGTTCAGGCCCAAGGCATACAAACCGTCGACGTATCTCTCAGGATGTGCAGCGAAGTTTTTCGTAACCAACACCGCAGTGCCTTTGTTCGACGACTGCTCAATAACCTCTTGAACGGTGCAGATGCCACCTTTGGCAAAGCTATGGTCGTCCTTCATCGTGCGGTTCGAGAACCTGATGGGCCCTGTACCAATGTTCACCTTATCGCTGAGGTTCATGTTTTCGTTGTTGTTGAGCAGCACAACCATCGAAGCAATCTTGAACACCGACCCCGGTTCGTAGCGCTCAGTCAAGGCCACATTGTATAATTCCTCGTATTTACCCGTCTCATGGTTGAGACTCAAGTTGGCCAAAGCTTTGACATAACCCGTCTCCACATCCATCAGGATGGCACAACCTTGTTCCGCCTTGTTGACGGTCAATGTATTGTTGAGCGCACTCTCCACAATATCCTGCAACTTGATATCAAAGGTAGTGATGACATCGTCGCCGTTTTGTGCATCGGTGTTGTCTTCTGAGTCAACGGGAATCCAACCGCCATGGTGAATCCTACGCACCAATTGCCTGCCGTTTTGTCCTCTGAGGTAGTCATTGTAAGCGCCCTCAAGACCGAAAAAGTAGCCCTTCTTCTCGTTGGCCATGCCAAGCATGAGGCTAGCCAGGTTCTTATAGGGATGTTCACGCCTGATCTTCTTTTCAACGATGATGCCACCCTTGTAGATGCCACGGTTGAAGATGACAAAGCTCTGCATCTTGCGCAGTTCCGCTTGGGTGATGTTCAGTGCTATCTTGTAGTGACGGTTTTTTTTGGCCTTGCCTTCGGCGAAGAAAGCCTTCCATTGGGCAGCATTACGCTTGGGAAGCAACTCTGCCATCTGTACGCAAAGCGAATCGATGTTTTCGGCCAAAACAACCGAGTCAACTGCCTTGTAATCGAAAAAGACATCATAGAGCGGGATGGTGGTTGCCATCAGTTGCCCATCAGCAGAAAAGATGTTACCGCGTGACGCTTCCAAAGTGTCGACACGGTATTCACGCTGCTCGGCGAGCTTCACCAACTCCTTATTGTCCTTGGTCTGCACCACGATGATTTTCGCGATGATGGCGATGCCAAAGACAAGGACGAGGAAATAAACCAAGTAGGTCTTCCAAAGCGTATCGGTTTTCGGATCAATCATGGCTCCTCTTTCTTTTCGGGTTCGACGTTCATGTTGATGCGCTTCAAGGGCTCAGTGGCTTCCTTCAGCCCTGTGCCTTGCAGCCTTTTGACCAGCACCGATTGTTTTGAAGCCTCCATAATGGCTGACTTCACCTGTATGTATTCCACCTGCAAGTCGTTAAGGTGCTTGTTGGCCTTGACCAGCTCACGGTTCTTCTCCTCGGCAATATAGGTATTGGTGATGATGACCATCAGCAAGATGGTGACATACGCAAGGAATAGGAACTGCTTAGTGAATTTCTCCTTTACGAGGAAAGTGCCGCCCAGGACCGACATCACTCTCTTACTGCTCTTCTTTTTCTTTGACTCTTTCTGTTCTTTCATGTCGTTATTTCCTTTCCGCGATTCTGAGTTTGGCGCTGCGAGCCCTGTTGTTGTTTTCCATCTCCTCATCGGAGGGGACAATGGGCTTGCGCGTGATGATAGTATAAGGTGTCAGCAGGTTGCCATAGAAGTCTTTTTCCTCTTTGCCTTCGGCATTACCCGTCTTCATAAAATTCTTCACAAGACGGTCTTCCAACGAATGGTACGACATCACCACAAGACGGCCACCCTGCTTTAAAACATCTGGGCATTGTGCGAGGAAAGCGCTGAGCGCTTCAAGCTCTTGGTTCACCTCAATGCGCAAGGCTTGGAAGAGCTGGGCCAGCACCTTGTTTTCCTTGCCGCGTGGCAGACGACGCTGAACCGCCGCTTTCAACTGTTCCGTGGTCTCGATAGGCTCAGCCTCGCGTGCCATGATGATGTCGGAGGCCATGAGTTGGGGCTGTTGCATCTCGCCATAGAGACGAAAGATGCGCGTCAGGTCGGCATGGTCGTAGGTATTCACCACGGTGGCGGCGTCGTTGGGGGTCATCTGGCTCATGCGCATGTCCAAAGGACCGTCGAAGCGGGTGGAGAAGCCTTTCTCAGGTGTGTCGAACTGGTGCGAAGAAACACCCAAGTCGGCGATGATGCCGTCAATCTGACGACCGCCGTTATAAAGTTGAATAAAATTCTTGAAGTACCTGAAGTTTTGGGGAATGAATGTGAAGCGTTCATCATCAAAGGCATTGGCTTCGGCATCCTCGTCCTGGTCGAAAGCATAGAGGTGACCCGTCGTCAACCCTTCAAGGATGGCGCGCGAATGGCCGCCACCGCCAAAGGTAACATCGGCGTAGATGCCCTCGGGGTTGATGTTCAAGCCCTTGATGCATTCTTTCAACATGACCGGATTGTGATACATGTTTATCCTCCCTATTTGATGTTTTCGCCAAGCAGGTTGAAGAACTCCTCGTCGTCAAGCTCGTCGATGGACTGTTCGTAGAGGTTCTTGTCCCAGATTTCCATCTTCGTCGTGACCGAAGTGATGACAAGGTCTTTCACGAGCGCACCTTTTTCGATGAGGTCCTTGGGGATCTGCAGTCTGCCACTGCCGTCGAGTCGCACGAAACGGGCTCCAGCATTGTATTTGCGCAACACAGCCTCCTGCTTCGCCTTGAATTGGCTGAATGCAGCACGCAGCTGGTCTTGCACCTCGTCCCAGTCTTTTCTCGTGTAGAGTTCAAGGCAGGTGGCATGAAGTCCAGGACGAAGGACGAAGCCTTCTTCCACTTGACTTCCTAATTGCTCTTTGAATTCGCTAGGCACCAAAAGACGGCCTTTCGAATCCAATTTGCAGTTATAATGTCCTACCAAGTAACTCATTGTCGTTTGTC
>Ga0255061_10000547_pt1 | contig 10930 bp, 2 predicted proteins | sample 174RNAGHGhighgp2_FD_183093 | JGI IMG/M metagenome (GOLD analysis project Ga0255061, IMG submission 183093) | Metatranscriptome of sheep rumen microbial communities from Palmerston North, Manawatu-Wanganui, New Zealand - 1742 RNA GHGhigh gp2... | ecosystem: Host-associated > Mammals > Digestive... | reverse complement strand
TAAAATTGTGATATGAAAAAAGTAATGATTTTTAGACAATTACTGGCTGTAATGGCACTCCTCACACTCTGCGCCGGATCTGTCTTCGCGCAGAATCCACAGCATCATACGGACACTCTTTATTTCCAGGAGTTCGGATGCGACAGCGTACTGCTCTCGGCTAACAATTCCGTCTATTACCACGATACAGTCGTGGAAATCCCTGTCAGCGTGGCCGACCAGGGTGTCATCTATGTCGCCGAATTGAAGGTTTACCGTATCTCTGTGGGACAGAGCTATGCGGTGCGCGACACTGTGGCGGCCAAGGTGTGCCGTGACAATCTGCCGTATGCTTTCCGAAAGAATTTCTATACCGAAACCGGCGAATACTGGATTAACTCCTCCTCTGTGGCCGGATGCGACAGCGCCCTGACTCTTCTGCAATTGGAAGTCCTTGACGGCCTGCATGAAGTCGTTGACCTTGCACTCTGCTACAACCAGCCTTCGGTACTCTATGACGGAATCACCTTTTCTGTACCGGGCGAATACAACCTCCCCCTTGGACCAGACAGTAACGGATGCCCCATGGTGCGCACCTACAGAGTGACACGCTATCCGATGCAAACCGACACGACCAGGGCGACTGTCTGTCAGAACCAGATTCCGTATTCGTTCCACGGACAGCAGTTCGACACCTCTGGTACCTTTACGATTCCCTATACGGACGAACGTGGCTGCACTGCCGCGCATGTCCTGCAGCTGACGGTGAACCCTTCCGAGTCGTTGCGTATCACGGAAACGGTGACGGTCTGTTCCGTCGATTTGCCGTACTTTTATCACGGCATCCCCATCAGCACGGCGGGTACCCACTATGTGACCCTCAAGAACCAATATGGCTGCGACAGCGTCCTGCTGACGCTTGTGCTGAGTGTGACCGGAGCTTTGGTTAATGAGGAGACCTTGACCCTTTGCGCCGAAGACTTCCCGTACTCGTACGACTCCGTCCATGTGTTCACCGCTCCGGGTACCTATACCATCGACAACGAACCCGATTCGGTTTGCTTCCAATATACGGTGCTGACCCTCAACCAGTATCCTTCTGAGAGGGACACTGTTGTGGTGTGTACTCCTGACAGCAGCTACACTTTCCATGACAGCACCTTTACGGCCTCCACTTTCCACACCTTCATTGACACGAATAGTACCGGATGCTTGGACTACCATTCCTTGCTGCTGACCCTGAATCATCAGGTGGCCTACGACACGACCGCCATGATGGTCTGCGCCAGCGAGCTGCCGGTCAGCTATTACGGTCAGACCTGCAGTGTGCCGGGTTATTACACGCATGTGCTGAAAAACAGGCAGGGATGTGACAGCGCTTCTGTCACCCTCAACCTGCTTGTGATTCCCAACCCGACAATCACAAACTATGTGACGGTCACCCGCAACGGCATTCCGTATGCATATCACGGAAACAGTTATAGCGAAAGCGGTGTCTATACGGTGCGTGTGCCCGTTGACCCCTCTTCCACGACGCAGTGCGATACGTTTTACACCTTGAACCTCACGGTGCTGCCGATTTATCTCGTGAACATGGACACGACGGTCTGCGCCAACGAACCTGTGGAATTCCTCGGCGACACGCTCACCACGGCGGGTGAGCACCGTTTCACCTACCACTTCAGCGGGTATGACAGTATCGTCACCTTGACCGTAAACCACCTGCCCACCTATCGGGATGAGGTCATTCCTGTGCTGGCGGACGAATACGACCTGCCTTACGTTTTCAACGGGGTTTCCTACACGACTCCGGGCTATCACGAGCAAGTTCTCCAGACGGTGTCGGGCTGCGACAGTGTGGTCTCCATCTTGCTGACTATCAATCCGGCCGTTGTCAACAATGACACCATTCTCAGGGAGGCATGTTCCAACGACCTGCCTCTGACGGTGTTCGACAGCCTGTTGACGCAGGCCGGCACTTACCGTTACATCACCCGTGCGGTCTCCGGTCTTTGCGATTCTGTCTTCTATGTCCGCTTGGAGGTGAAGGATTCGCCAACGCTGTTGATTGCCGACACGGCTTACATGTGTGCGGGCAGTGCGGTGACTTTGACGGCTCAGTCCACGGGCAGTTCCTATTCGTGGAGTAACGGCGGCACGCAGTCGTCTGTCACGGTGACTCTTCCTGGCGCCTACTCGGTGACGGTTTCCGGTGCCAACGGATGTACGGCCGTAGACACGGTTCGGGTCATTGACGCGCCGCTGCCCAATGCTTGGATTTCGGGCAGTAACAATGTCTGCGAGGGCAACAGTTTGTTGCTGAGGGCAATGGGGGGCGCCTCCTACGTTTGGGGGGACGGCAGCACGTCGGATTCCCTGCGCATAGCCCCGTCGGAAAGCACCACCTACTATGTGACGGTCACGAATGTTTACGGTTGTTCGCAGACGAAGAGCACCACGGTGACCGTGAATCCGCTGCCGGAGTTGACCCTTGCGGGCAGTACCAGCATATGCGAAGGCGAGAGCACGACGATTATCGTATCGGGCGGCATTGGCTACCGTTGGAGCAACAACTGGTTCGCCGACCGCATCACGGTGTCGGCGGGCGGCATCTACACGGTGACGGCCAGCGACATGAACGGATGCCAGAACACGGCGTCGGTGACGGTGACGGTGCATCCGCTGCCGGTCATGAGGATCAATGGCCGCACGACCATCTGCCAAGGCGGCAGCACCACGCTGACGGCTTCAGGGGCGACCTCCTACGAATGGAATTCCGGCGAGTTGTCGCAGTCTATAACCGCTTCTTATGTTGGTAGTTACACGGTTACCGGCAGGGATCAGCACGGATGCTCGGCCTCGAAGAGTGTGACGGTTACCCAGTCGCCGGTGACGGCCAGCATCACGGGCAACCGGAGCTTCTGCCATGGGGAGAGCACCACGCTGACGGCCACGGGTGATGCGGGCAACACTTACCGTTGGTTCGACGGAAGCACGTCGGCCAGCATCAACATCACGACTCCCGGCCAGTACACCCTCACGGTGACGAATGTGAACGGCTGCACAAATACGCTCTCCGCGAATGTCAACGAATATTCCATCACCGCGCCCACCATCAGCGGCACGCTGACCATCTGCCAGAACCAGACCACCACGTTGCGCGCTTCCGGCGGTAGCAGTTATGTATGGGACAATGGCAGTACGCAGCCTATGATTACGGTAAACGCGACCGGAACCTATTCGGTGACGGCCACCAACTCCTATGGCTGTACGGCCACTACATCGGCCACCGTGTTGGTGAACCCGATTCCGACGGTCAATGTGCTTGGCAACTTGGAAGTCTGTAGAGGGGAGAACGTCACCCTGACCGCCATCTCATCCGCCGGCACCTATAACTGGAGTTCAGGGCAGAATACGGCCTCCATTTCGGTGACTCCGGCCATCAACACCACCTACACGGTGCTGGTGACTGACGAAAACGGATGCGTCAATACAGCCTCCACCCAGGTGACGGTGAAGTCACTCCCCATGCTGTATGTCACCGGACCGTCATCGGTCTGCCAGGGTGACACGGCCACGATGGAGGCCACGGGAGGTGTGGCTTACCAGTGGAGTACTGGCCAATATACCCCCTCCATCGCCATAACGACCGCAGCCTCCTATACCGTAACCGCCACAGGGGCAAATGGTTGCACCGCTGTCGCCACCAAAACCCTGACAGTCAACCCACGACCGGTTGCCACGGTGACGGAGACCGAATCTCTCTGTGCCGGCGGGCAAGTTCAACTGTCCACTGACGCCCCGGTGGGTTGCACCTACACGTGGTCCACGGGCAGCCACCAGAGCCGTATTACCGTCAGCGAGGCTGGAGACTACACCGTGACCATCACGAACGCCAACCAATGTTCGAGGGTGTATCATGCCATCGTCACGGTTTATAACCCGCCTCAAGTGAACATCATCGGCAACAATTCCATCTGTCTGGGACAGAACACCACGTTCACGGCCACTGGAGAAGGACAGCTTCAATATAGCTGGAGCAATGGGGATCATAACGTGACCACCACAGTCAGTGAAGCGGGCCAGTACACGGTGACGGCCACAAACGAATATGGCTGTACGGCCACAGCCTCCCGGGGACTGGTGGTGCATGAGCTGCCGTCGCCGCAGATTTCCGGCTCCCTGACTGTCTGCAAGGGCAGCAGTACCACGCTGACGGCCACGGGCGGCATCGCCTACTACTGGAACACGGGGGCCACGGGCGGCAACCTTACCGTTTCGCCCACCTCTACCCAGTCCTATTCGGTGACGGCTTCCAACGCCTACGGCTGCATGTCGAGCCAAGCGGTCACGGTGTCGGTAAATGCTCTCCCGGAAGTGACTTTCAGCGGCAACCTCAATGTCTGCGCCGGGTCGGTTACCACGGTGACGGCCTTCGGCGCCAGCACCTACAGTTGGTCCACAGGGTCGCAAACCAACAACATTGTCGTCGGCAGCACGGGCTATTACTTCGTGACCGCCACCAACTCACAGGGCTGTGCCAAGAAAGATTCCGTCTATGTGAGGTTCAACCCGAAGCCGCAGGTGCAGATACTCAGCGACAACCATATTTGTGCCGGCACAGTGGCCACGTTGACGGCCACGGGTGCAGGGAGCTATCTGTGGAACACCGGCGAGACGGCCGTGCAGATTGCGGTCTCCCCGGAGACCACCACCACCTATAGCGTCGTGGGCACCGATTCCAACGGCTGCACGAATACGGTCTATAAGGTCGTGAACGTGGAAGCCCTTCCCGATGTGCAGATCCTCGGCGGTCGTACCATTTGCATGGGACAGTCCACCGTGCTGACAGCCACGGGCGGTGCCTCTTACCAATGGAGTACGGGCAGCACTTCACAGTCCATAGCAGTTTATCCGAATCTCAGCGCAAACTATACGGTGACGGCTTACAATGCTTTCGGATGTTCGTCCGTCACAACGGCGACTGTTACCGTCAACGTGCTTCCGTCGGTTGTCTTCAGCGGAAGCACCGCCATCTGTGACGGCCAAAGCACCACCCTTACCGTGAGCGGCGGCAACAGTTACGTCTGGAGCACGGGCGTGACGGGCAACGCCATCACCGTCAGCAGTCCGGGATACTACGCTGTCACCGCCACGAACTCCATGAACTGTACCCGCACCGACTCCGTCGCGGTGGTGGTGCGGGAGAACCCGACAGTCGCTATTGCAGGCCCCGGCCTCGTTTGTGCCGGCAGCCCTGCCGTGCTGACCGCCTCAGGCGCCAGCACCTACCTCTGGCAAACAGGTGAGACAGGAGACGCCATCACTGCCATGCCTGACGGCAGCACCACCTATACAGTCGTCGGCTACGACTCCAACGGCTGTAGTGCCACCTTCACCAAGATGGTCAATGTGGAAGCCTTGCCGGATGTCCATATCTCTGGAAACCTGGCCATCTGCCATGGTCAGTCCACCATCCTTACCGCCTCCAATGCCGACACCTACTTGTGGAGTACAGGAGCTTCCGATTCCAGCATTACGGTGTCTGCATATGGTGCCTACACGGTGACTGCCACCTCGGCCAACGGTTGCCAGGCAGCCGCCTCAGTGACGGTGGTCGATAACCCCGTGCCGGTCTTCACCCTCAACGGTTTGGGCGAGATTTGCGAGAACACCACGGCCGAGCTTTCTGTCTCCGGCGACAACGACTACCTGTGGAGCACGGGCAGCGAAGAGACGCACATCACCATCTCCGCAGGTGGTGTCTATTCCGTCACAGCCACCAACGGCTACGGTTGCACGCAAGCGGCCAGCGTGGTGGTGAACCAGTTGCCTGCCCCGATGCTCACCATCGTGGGCGCCACCTCCCTCTGCCAAGGTGACTCTACGATGCTGGTGGCCGCCTCCGATGCCCCGCACTTCCTGTGGAGTACCGGCGACACTACCCAGACCGTCATGGTGACACCCGAGAACACCACCTATACCCTCACCGCCACCGCCGCCAACGGATGCACGACCGTCAGGGAGCACACTGTCCTGACCTTGCCCACCTACAATTATGTCGTGGAGGGCAACATCTGCGAGCATCAAAGCTTCAGCCAGTACGGGTTCGACATCCCCGTGATGGATACGGCCGGCACCTACACCTTCACCCGCGAACTGCAGACCGTGGCCGGCTGCGACAGTGTCATCAACCTCCTGCTGACAGTCAACCCGATGCCGCGATTGGACACCATCAACGGCAATCCGAACATCACACAGCACGGAAATGCCTTCTTCTCCGTCAACAACCCCGAATTTGTCAACAACTTCGAGTGGCGCGTGTCCAACACCCATTGGACGCTGATGAATGGCAATACCAACAATGTCATCCTCGACGCCCCTGTCAACGGCAGCGGCGTGTTGACGGCACGAGGCATCAACAACTGCGGTTTCACGGAAATATCCCTCAACCTTTATTGCAACGTCGGGATCGAGGAACACACCGAACAGGCGATGGTCACGCTCTATCCAAATCCCGTCCACCAGTCGCTGTTCATCAACTGGGAGAATGCTGCGGGTGTCAGAAAAGTGATGCTGTATAATGAGGTCGGCAGGCTGGTCTGGCAAACGGAAAGCGAGGACACCCATGTGGAGGTTGACTGCTCCCGCTTCGCCAACGGCCACTACACCGTCCAGTTCTACGATGAAAAGGGTAGGAGAGTGGACTCCCGCAAGATTATAGTGAAGAATAAATAAATAGGCAACAGGTAATCGTAGAGACGCAAAATTTTGCGCCTCTACGAACCACCTGGCTTCTATAACCCCTAACCAATAACCCCTAACCATTCAAGAACATGGAATACAACTTCAGAGAAATCGAAAAGAAATGGCAGGCCTTGTGGAAAGAGACGGGCCTGTATAAAACTGAAATAGATAACGCCAAACCGAAGTTCTACGTGTTGGACATGTTTCCCTATCCATCGGGTGCAGGTCTGCACGTGGGGCATCCGTTAGGCTATATCGCCTCCGACATCTATGCCCGCTATAAGAGGCAGAAAGGCTTCAACGTGCTGCACCCGATGGGATATGACGCTTTCGGGCTGCCGGCGGAACAGTATGCCATCCAGACAGGGCAGCACCCCGCCATCACTACTGAGAAAAATGTGAACCGCTATCGCGAACAGCTCGACAAAATCGGGTTTTCGTTCGACTGGGACCGTTCGTTCAAGACCTGCGACCCGGACTACTACAAGTGGACGCAGTGGACGTTTATCCAGCTCTTCAACAGCTATTACTGCAACCAGGCGAAACAGGCCCGCCCGGTTTCCGAGCTGATGGAGGCTTTTGCCGCCTGCGGCACGGAAGGCTTGGATGTGGCACAGACCAAGCCGATGGAGTTCACGGCGGAGGAATGGAACAATGCTTCCGAGAAAAAGCGTCAGGAGATCCTGATGAACTACCGTCTGGCCTACCTCGCCGACACATGGGTGAACTGGTGCCCGAAACTCGGCACGGTGCTCGCCAACGATGAAGTGGTGAACGGTCTCTCCGTTCGCGGCGGCTTTCCGGTGGAACGCAAGCTGATGCGGCAGTGGGTCCTGCGCGTCTCCGCTTACGCCGAACGTCTGCTCAATGGCCTCGACACCGTCGATTGGACCGACTCCCTTAAGGAAATCCAGCGCAACTGGATCGGGCGCAGCGAAGGTGCCGCAGTCTGGTTCCCGTTGGCCAAGGAAGGGCAGCTCGATTGGAAGAAAATCTACATGGGAAGCCATATCGAAGGGGTCGAGTGTGAGCGCGCCTTCGAGATTTTCACCACTCGCCCCGACACCATTTTCGGCGTCACGTTCATGGTGCTCTGTCCGGAACACGAGATGATTCCCTCTATTACCACTCCGGAGCAGAAGGAGGCCGTGGAGGCCTATGTCTCCTGGGCCAAGAACCGCTCCGAACGTGAACGGCAGGCGGAGGTCAAGAAGGTGAGCGGCGTCTTCACGGGCGCGTTCGCCATCAACCCCATCACCGAGGAACGCATCCCCATCTGGGTCAGCGACTATGTGCTGAGCGACTACGGCACCGGCGCCATCATGGCCGTGCCCGCCCACGACAGCCGCGACTTTGCCTTCGCCCGTCATTTCGACCTGCCCATCCGGCAGGTGGTCGCACCGTCTGTCGACGAAGTCAGCAACCCGGACACCTGGGAGGAGAGCCTCGACAGCAAGACGGGTGTGTGCGTCAATTCCGGATTCATTGACGGGATGGCTGTCAAGGATGCCGGCAAAGCAGTGATTGAAAGGATTAAGGAGATGGGTGTCGGCTACGGCACGGTCAATTTCCGCCTGCGCGACGCCATCTTCAGCCGCCAGCGCTACTGGGGCGAACCGTTTCCCATATATTATGAGGATGGGATGCCTTATCCCGTCCCGGAAAACGAACTCCCTGTGCTGCTCCCCGAAGTCGACCAGTTTCTGCCCACCGAAACGGGTGAGCCCCCATTGGCACGCGCCAAGGACTGGACGTACCACGGCTGTCAGCGCGAGTACAGCACCATGCCCGGCTTTGCAGGCTCCAGTGCCTACTATCTGCGCTACATGGACCCGAAGAACGACAAAGCCCTCGTCTCCAAAGAGGCCGACGAATATTGGCAGAACGTCGATCTCTACGTCGGCGGGGCGGAACACGGAACCGGCCACCTTATCTATGCCCGCTTCTGGAACAAGTTCCTCTTCGATATCGGCGTCAGCTGCAAGGACGAACCCTTCCGGAAACTCATCAACCAGGGCATGATACAGGGACGGTCCAATTTCGTCTATCGTGTCGTCGGCACCAACAAGTTCGTGTCGCTCAACCTCCGCAAGGAATACGAAACCACGCCTATCCACGTGGACGTCAATATTGTGCACAACGACATCCTCGACATCGAGGCCTTCAAAAACTGGATGCCCGACTTCAAGGACGCCGAGTTCATCCTCGAAGACGGACAATACATCTGTGGCTGGGAGGTCGAGAAGATGTCGAAGTCGAAATACAATGTGCAGAACCCCGATGACCTGGTGGAGAAATACGGCGCTGACACCTTGCGCATGTACGAGATGTTCCTTGGTCCGGTGGAGATGGCCAAACCGTGGGATACTAACGGCATCGAGGGCGTGTCCCGCTTCATCCGCAAGTTCTGGAAACTCTATTTTGATGGAGAGGGCAACTTCGCGGTTTCCGGAGAAGAACCGACAAAGGCCGAATGGAAAACCCTGCACAAGACCATCAAGAAAATCGAGGAGGACAACGAGCGCTTCTCCTTCAATACGGCGATCAGCGCGTTCATGATCTGCACCAACGAACTCACGGACGCCAAGTGCCGCAAGCGTGCCGTCTTGGAGCCGCTTTGTGTCTTGATGTCGGCCTACGCGCCGCACATCACCGAGGAACTCTGGTCGCTGCTCGGCCACGAAGAGTCTGTGTTGAAGGCTGCATATCCTGTTTATGATGAACAGTATATGGTGGAAGACGAATACCTTTACCCTGTCTCGTTCAACGGCAAGATGCGCCTGAAAATGTCCTTCCCGGCCTCCTACACCCCAAAGGAGATAGAACCCCTCGTCCTCGCCAACCCCGATGCGCAAAAGTGGCTCGACGGCAAGACCCCGAAAAAGGTCATCATCGTGCCGAAGAAGATTGTGAACATTGTTTTTTAAATGGTTAGTGGTTATTGGTTATTGGTTATTGGTTGTTGGTTAATGTTTAGTGGTTAACGGAAAACCTCAATAACCAATAACCAATAACCTATAACCTTTATAAGAATGAAACAGAAGGACTTCGTTTTCAACCTCTGTCTGCTCGTCTTTTTGAACCTCCTCGTGAAGCCGTTTTGGACGCTTGGCGTGGAGGTGGGGGTGCAGAATGCCGTGGGTGCGGAAAGTTATGGGCTCTACTTCTCGCTTTTCAACTTCACCATGCTGTTCTACATGGTGCTGGATATGGGTACGGCCAACTACAACAACCGCAACATCGCGCGGAACACCCATCTCCTCGACAAGCACCTCTCGAACTACATCACCTTGAAGCTCCTTCTCGGGGTGGCCTATTTCATCGTGGTGTATTTGGTTGCGCTGGTTGTGGGCTACCGGGGGTATCAGCTCCGGCTGCTTTTCTGGATAGGGCTGAACCAGTTCCTGAGCGTCTTTCTTCTCTATGTGCGCTCGAACATCTCGGCCTTGCAGATGTTCAAGACCGACAGTGTGATTTCCGTGACCGACAAGCTGCTGATGATCCTCTTCTGCGGCCTTCTCCTTTGGGGGCGCGTCACGGACGAACCTTTCCGGGTGGAATGGTTCGTTTGGAGCCAGACGGTGGCGTATGCCATCACCATCGCCATCGCGATGGCCGTTGTGCTCAGGAAAGCGAAACTGAAGCGGCTGGGATGGAACAGGGCCTTTTTCGTCGCCATACTGAAGCGTAGTTTCCCCTACGCGCTCATCACCCTGCTGATGGCGTGCTACTACCGCATGGATTCGGTGATGCTTGAGCGGATGCTCCCGACGGAGGTGGGGGCGGCACAGTCGGGGATATATGCCTCCGCTTTCCGCCTCTTGGATGTACTCGCGATGATTGCCTACCTCTTCTCGGTCATCCTGCTGCCTCTGTTCGCCAAAATGCTGAAACAGAGGGAAGATGTCGTCCCTATCGTTCGCACCAGTTTCTCGCTTCTTTTCCTGTTCTCGGTCTCTGCAGTTTCAATCTTGTTCGTGTATGCCAAACCGGTAATGCAACTGCTTTATACGAAGCATGTTTTGGAAAGTACTGCCGTGTTCCGCCTTATCATCTTCGGACTGATACCCATCTCTATGAACTATCTTTTCGGCACCTTGCTGACGGCCAACGGCAGCATGAGACAGCTGAACGTTATCGCCGCCATCGGCATTGTCATCAACGTGACCGTCAACCTGTTGCTGATTCCACGTATGCAGGCTTG
>Ga0255061_10000546_pt1 | contig 10933 bp, 10 predicted proteins | sample 174RNAGHGhighgp2_FD_183093 | JGI IMG/M metagenome (GOLD analysis project Ga0255061, IMG submission 183093) | Metatranscriptome of sheep rumen microbial communities from Palmerston North, Manawatu-Wanganui, New Zealand - 1742 RNA GHGhigh gp2... | ecosystem: Host-associated > Mammals > Digestive... | reverse complement strand
GGACCTGTTTCCAAAGATTATATGAGGTGAAAGACAATGAGCGAAAATACTGAAAACAAGAAGATAAGACTTGACGAGATAGAAAACCCTGCACTTGTCTATGCTATGTACGAAATGAAGGACAAGAAGACAAAGGAAGCAGAGGCTAAGTTTATAAGCGAGCTCAGAAGAGCGATTTTCATTACTCCTGCCATAGTGGAAGTTAAGGGCGAAGACGGAGAATTCAGAGTAGCTGACGATTCTTCACAGAAGGGCGAAACAAGGATTCAGTTTATGATGCTCCAGAACGACAAGAAGGAAAAATTCCTTCCTGCATTCACAAGCATGGAGGAAGTAAGAAAATGGCGTAAGGAAGAACGCTTCCAGACAGTTATCTGCAAGTTTGATCAGTACATAAACATTGTTGCCTCAGATCCTGAAGGACCAAAGGGCCTTGCGATCGATCCGTTCGGTTCAAACATCCTTCTTGCGCGTGAACTTCTTGAAGGCCTCAAGAAGGCTATTGACAACAAGAACAACACTCAGGTCTTTATAGCAGATCTCAAGGAACATCCTGAAGAACTTGAAAGTGAACTTAAGGATTTCTTTGATGCTGACGGCACTGTCAGCCAGGCATATCTCCAGCTTATGAGAAGAGGCGAGGACGTAAGTTATCTTCTTATAGTTGACAACGATTTTCCTGAGAATGCATCAGAAGAAGAAATCAAGAACATCAGAAAGACTCTGTTTGACAGCATTGCTGAAAAAATCAAACCGGCACTCAACGGACGTCCGTTTTCAATTGCGGGCTTTTCTGATGAATTCGGCAAAAAAGCTGTTGAAAACAGGGAACCTTTTTACACCAGATGATCACAAATCTGTCCATACGGCAATAAAAAAAGAACAGTTTTGTACAGTTCGTAGGTATAATCCATGATTTGACCGTTAGTTTTTTGTGCATGTATACATATTTCATGTAAATTTAGTGATAGATAATAAACTATATTGACAAACCTATTTTTACGTGTTATAATATAGACATAGTAAGGGAAACAAATAAAGTTCTCTTACCTTATTAACTTTTGAAATTTTCTTATAAATAGTGTTTTTCTCATATCTCCTTTAGAAAGCTCTGTTCTCTGAACAGAGCTTTCTCCCTTTACGGGGAAAACAGCACCTTTAAGTCCTTTTCCGTTTCGGTGAAGGGCTTTTTATTTTATAAACTATGTGCAAAGTGCGAAAAAATACCCTGTCGGAAATGTTTCTAATTATTTTTTATAAAAAAATATCTTATTTTTGTTGACCTTGCAGAGAAAATAAGGTATTATATATATGTATGTATTTTGCATTATAATATTTTTTTATATATTCCTGGAGGTTGAACTTTTTTGAAAACTTATATTTCCGCTTCTATACTCGGTGCTGATCTTCTTAATCTTGCAGATGAATGTGACAGACTAAAGCAGAATGGAGTGGACATGCTGCATTTCGATGTAATGGACGGACGCTTCGTTGATAACATATCATTCGGTCTTCCTGTACTCGAAAAACTTAACAGCTATACAGACATTTTCAAGGATGTTCATCTTATGATAAGCGATCCTCTGAAATACATAGACGCTTTTGTTAAAGCCGGAAGCGACATGATAACATTTCATGTGGAAAGCGACTCCGATCCGGATGCAGTAATATCTGCTGTGAAGGCAGCAGGAGTAAAGTGCGGTATCTCAGTAAAGCCGAAGACACCGGTCGAAGATATCTACAGATACCTCGACAGAGTGGACATGGTTCTTGTCATGACAGTTGAACCTGGTTTCGGCGGACAGGGATTTATCCCTGAAACTGCAGAAAAGGTAAGCACTCTCAGAAAGTACATTACAGAAAATGGTCTTGATACTGACATTGAGGTCGATGGCGGAATTAACGCAAAGACCATCTCCGTTGTCAGAGATGCCGGGGCTAACGTTATAGTTTCAGGAAGCTATCTTTTCAACGCAGCTTCCATGGCAGACGCAGTCAGATCTTTGAAATGATATAAAGGAGAGATTTTTAATGAAAAAAAACAAGGGCATGAAAATATATAAACAGAGAAAGAAAAAGAGAGGAAGCGACAGCCAGATACTTTCGATACTCGGCACATGTGCTGTAGTATTCGGCGCAGGTATCTTCGGTTACTATGTGATCGCTGTACCTATGGCGAAGGTTTTCCGAACAATGAACAATGAACCTGAAGTAATGGTTTCTGATTCAGTATCTGAAGACAGCCTTCCGGTAATAACTGAAGCCGTTACTACAAGATACAAGAGCAGCCTTGACGGTCTCGAGATAGAAAAGGTGGGCGACGCTGAAGAAAAGCCTGTAACAACGGTTGTCGTTACAGAAAATGATATGATCGTAACTTCTGTTCCTGCTGTAACATCATCAGATGTTTCCGGAATCGTTACTGAAGCACAGCAGCCGGTGGCATCACCTTCTCCTACAGCTCCTGTTCAGGCAGCAGTAAAGGGCGGCTGTCTCTATCTTTCCGTTTCAGACATCGAAAGCATTGAAGCACTTTCTTCAAAGCTTTCTTCAGTAAAAGACTGCACATCAGTTGCGATACCGCTCAAGACAACAGGCGGATACGTAAACTATGATTCTGAAGTAAGTTCAGCAAGACTTTCAGGTGCGGTCTCATCCTATCTCTCACTCAGTGAGATCGTAAGTACAGTAACTGAAAAGGGTCTTGTTCCTGTTGCTGAGATAAGCACAGTAGCAGACAACATTTACCCTGTAACATACAAAAAAGCAGCTTATCAGTTTGAAGACGGCTATACAGGTGAGTGGCTCGACAACAAGGCGGAAGCAGGCGGTAAGCCGTGGCTTTCACCGTTTTCTCCTGTCTGCCAGGAATATCTCTGCGCACTTGTTGACGAAATAACATCAGCCGGCATCAAGAGCGTTATCTGCACTGATAACTATTTTCCTCCGTTCCGTGAAAAGGACTTAGGCTACATCGGTGAGATCGTAAAATCTCCTGAACGCTACAAAGGACTTACAAATCTTGTAAATATGCTGAACCAGTCTGCATCTGCAAACGGCGGCAAGGTAATGCTTGAAGTTTCTGCTTCAGATATAATCAATTCATCAGCTGAAGTTTTCCATCCTGAAGAATTCGGAACAATGTCACTTGTTGTAAATATCAATATGGATGAATTCGGAGGCGAGACCGTTCACTCAGTTCTTGACAAGATAAGCGGAAAAACCGGCAGCATGAAGATCGTTCCGTGCGTTTCAGGCGGCGGTGACGTTTCATCAGTTACAGGTACGCTCAAGTCAATGGGTTATGATCTCTACATGATCAGATAATCATGAATGTTGATTTTAATAATGTGAATATAAGTCTGGAATCTGTTTCCGATCTGCTTAACGGCCTCTACGCTCAGATAATCACGTTCAAAGGCTTTGCGAGTGTGTTTGTCATGCTCTTCATAGATCTCTGCGCACTGATCATTCTGCTCAAAAGCGGATCGGAAAAGAAACTGTGTCATAAAAAATGGCGTAAGGAATTCGGATACATTGCCGTTGTTGAGGGACGCAGAGTAATTCCGGTAGAAACATCCGAGATACTGCTCGGACGTCACCGTTCGGCAGATATCCAGTTTCCTGATCTTTCTGTTTCCAGATACCACGCTGTACTGACTTATTCCGACGGTGTTTTTCTTCTTGAGGATCTTAATTCAAAGTCAGGTACCTATCTTAACGGAAAGAAGATCCATTCCGCTGTGATCAACGTCGATGATGAGATCAGACTCGGCGCAGTGGTTTTTCAGATAAAGAGAATAAAGGAGACAAACAATGGCGGCCGAAAAGGTAAAGGAAAACGCAAAGCTTAATTATTTTCTAATTAAACTGTTCGTTCTGCTTACACACATCGTTCTGCTTTTAAACGTTTATTTGAACGGGGTCTACGATGACACTGCAGCTGTTATCATACTCTCAGCTTTTGTCATAGCTTCAGACGTAATCTGTTTCATGATCCTCGGAACGTTTACACAGGATACTTATACAGTTGACTACCTTCTGGTACTTATTGCAAACATAAGTCTGATCTTTCAGTCTTGTTTTGGCGGTGTTCAATTTAACCTTAAACATTTTATTACACTGACTGCCGGAATGATTTCATGTCATGCCGGCTATTTGTTTACACGAAACAGTTTCATAGCAGAGAAATTCAGACCGTACTGCTACGCCGGCATAGGCGTGCTCATGGTCATAATTCTGCTTTTTGCCGGTTCACGAAGCATGTGGATAAACATCGGAAGTTTTTCGGTTCAGCCGTCTGAATTCATGAAGCCGCTTCTCGTCATGATCTGTGCTTCTTCGCTGCAGAGCCAGCAGACCAAGAAAAAATACTGGATCATCCGTACTGCACCGAACAATATCGGCATGGTGCTTATCTCGGTACTCATCATCGCTTTTCAGTGGTGGTGCCGCGACCTCGGAAGCATACCTACGTTTGCGGCAGTTACCGGATGTGCTCTTATAAACAGACTCTGTTATCCTAAGGCAGCATTTTCAAAAAGAAAGATCGCTGCACTTGCCGCAGGTGCAGCGGTGCTTGCTGCAGCTGCCATAAAATTTGCCCCTGGCTATGTTAAGGACAGACTTTACGTTGACATCTGGGCTGATCAGTACGGAAACGGTTATCAGCAGTGCCGCGCCCTTATTGCGATGGCAGAAGGCGGATGGCTCGGAAAGGGGCCTGGTGCGGGAAGGCTCAGCAATGTCGCTGCTTACGATACAGACATAGTATTTTCATCCGTTTCAGAAGAATGGGGACTGCTTGCAGCAATTCTTTTCGTAATACTCATCGTTCTCATGCTTGCAACATCTCTTGTCAACACTCCTAAGTGTTATTATCACGGCACAGTTGCCGTAGGCGTAACAGCAGTCTTTGTTGTACAGATGTCCCTTAATATTTTCGGATCATGCAACATGATCCCTTTCACAGGCGTTACTCTTCCGTTTCTTTCAAACGGTGGTACTTCCATCGTTACCAGTGGCTTTCTTATCGGAATGCTCAAAGCCACACAGTCACCTGTTTTTGTCAGAAACATAGTTGAGGTCGAACCCGGAACTGAAAGAGGTGAGCGTTCATGAGAAGCATAAGAAGAAACATGCGCCTGATTACAGCTATGCTCACACTGTTTATGGCGGGCATGGCTGCTCTTTCATTCAAGATCTATTCAGAATCATCGTTCTACATGAGCAATTCTGATTCAGTATCTCTCGGAAAAGTCTATGACAGGAACGGTGATGTCCTGTTTGATCAGAACGCAGATCCCGATACATACGGATACGATCATTTCACCGACGTTGCTAATTTCATAGGAAATGACAGCGGACAGATGACAAACACGCTCGTATCTGAAAACATACAGTACCTCAGCAACTATTCCTTTTCAGCAGGGCTGCGAAATGAAAACGGAAACAGCAGCATAGTCACAACTCTTGATCACGATGCGAACCAGAGGGTGTATGAAGCATTCGGTGACAAGAACGGTACGGCTATTGCCTATAACTATCTGACCGGTGAGATCCTTGTCTGCGTCAGCAGGCCTGGACTTAATCCGTTCGGAGGATATACAGACCTTGAAGACGGCAGTCTTCTGTGCAAGGCATTTTACAAATTCACACCCGGCTCCACCCAGAAGATCCTTACCACAGCCGCAGCCTGTGAAACGATGGGCAGCGAGCTGCTTGATTCAAAGCGTTACAAATGTGAAGGTGCTTTTGTAAACCGTTCGGGTAAGGAAATATTCTGTCATTTCCTTTCGGGACACGGCGAACAGAGCATCCGTGAAGCTTTCGCCAACAGCTGCAATCCGTTCTATGCTCAGCTCGTTGAAGACGGCGACTTTGTTATGAACAATGTAATGAAAGTGTTCCGCGATATAGGCTATTCCGTGAACGGTTCCAGAGCATATAATCTTGAGATCAACGGCATCAGTGTTGAAACAGCATCCACCGTGCTGAGCGACAAGGGCGATTTTTCAACCGAGTGGGGGTTTATCGGTCAGGGCGAGACTATGATAAGTCCGTGTATGCTCATGGTGTGGCAGAGCGCGATAGCATCCGGAAAGGGAAGCTCAGTTCTTCCGTATGTCATAAGCAGTACGACCGATGTAGTAGGAAACGTATCTGAAATGAGAGGATCAGGATCCACAAAACAGCTTTTCTCACCTGAAACAGCTGCCTATGTCCGTGAACTTATGATAAGCAACGGAACCCGTTATTCCGATTCTATACCGGGATATTCTCTCGGTCTGAAAAGCGGAACCGCCCAGGTCAAAAACGGAGAGGAAGAAAACTCTTTCCTTACAGGTTTCAATACCGATACCGACAAACCGATAGCATTCTGCGTTCTTATAGAAAACAAGGATGAATGGGGAATTACAACAGATTCGATCGTAAGTGTTCTTCTCGACGCACTGTGATCTTTTGTGGGGCTCTTGTTTTTTGAAGAGAAAAAGCGAATTTGTTTTGGAAACTTTGCACTTTAATGATTGACTAACAGAACATAATTTTGTATAATAATTAGTATAAACACTTTTGCGGATCACTGAAATGAACGCGAGTACTCTGGGAAAAACGAGGTGAATCAATGGAAGAATTAGCTTTCATTCAGAACTGCTTTGATTCATATGATGAGACTTTTACTTGGTATATTCCTGATGAAACGGAAAAGGCTGCGATCATGGAACAGCTGAAAAAGGAAACCTACGACAATCCTCATCTCTATGTCAGCAGATACAATAAGGATGAAATAATTCCTGCAGCCAGACACAAGACGAAAAATGACATCCTTTTCATCATGCCTGACGGAACGTGCTCGATTGCGCACCTTCTTTACGGAAAAAAGGCAGATGACAAGGAAGATCTGCATTTTATCTTCTTCAGCAGTGCTCAGTCAGCCATGAAGTTCATTCTCAAACAATACAGAATAGAATATCTCGGTGAAAAGGAGTTTGTACTTTCGCAGCGCGATAAATCAGAGATAATTCTGTTTCTCCTGCAGTTCGTTCTTTTCCTCGCTCTTCCGAAGATCCGCAGTATTGTTTCTGTTGTACTTGGTATAATACTTTACGCACTGATACTCATTGACTGGAAGGAAAGCGGTTTTAACCTTATACGTGACCGCAAGCTTGACCACATCAAGGTTATCCCTCTGCTCAGATATCAGATAGCATATATTTCGATAATTACAGTCATGCTCATTATCGGCATTCCTCTTACTGTAATTGTCGGCCTTAATTTATGATCCGGAGGAATGCAAATTGACCGACAACAATATTCAGCAGTTAATTGATTCAGGAAACAGTGCTGTAAAACTGCCTGCCGGAGAATTCAGAGGACCGTTCTATGCAAGCTGTCCGTGTGTGATCGAAGGCAGCGGTACCACGCTGTGGAACTCTGACAATAACGTTTTTGTAATTGATTCACCAGGCGTTAAACTTAAGAATCTGCGCATAGAAATGATAGATCCCGGGGAAGACAGATTTTCTGTCTGTTCCCGATTTCCGTTCGAAGCGGAAAATGTTGAAATAATAGGACTTACCGCAGGAGCGGGCGACGAAGACACAGCTCCTGATGTGCAGAAGCAGATAAAACTCGGCACTTTCTGTTCAGAAACAGAGAACACATTCGTGTTTGAGGTCTATTCACCGGGTGATGCAACAGTTGAAACTGACATGAAGGACATATCAGTATTTCCTTCAGTCCTTGTAAAAGGCATAAACAGAATAACAGTTAAAACAGAGGCATTACCGTCAGGAACTTTTATTTACGGAGATCTTCTGATAAAATCATTCTTTACAAGAAGGTTTTATATTCAGGGAATGGCCTCTGACGGTGCGGAAACAGCAGCCGATAAACTAATCATGCAGGCTGACACTGAAGAGATAGACAGGCTTAAGGACGCACCTCAGATAAATGCCGAAAAAGTTAAGAATATAAAAAGACCTTCTCCGCCGCAGCAGGAAAGAGTTTCTTCCGGAAGCATACGACAGGAGACTGCGCGTAATACTCCGCAGGCAGGACAAATAACGCACTCACTTTCCAGAGGGGAACGGATCAGCATAAATGATTACGCAGGGGAACCGCTTCGTATATACATGAGCTACCGGGCACTCTTCAAAGAGATCGACATCGACCCGTACGCTTTCATGCTTGACGCAAGCGGAGTGACAAGCTGCGACGATGATTTCGTGTTCTTCGGAAACCGTGAAACTATGAGCGGCGCAATAACCTTTATGGATGACGGGTCTATAGAACTTGATCTTAAAAAGGTTCCCGATCATATTAAAAAGATATCTTTTGTATATTCGATCTATCAGCCGGGACCAAGCGATAATTTCTCGAAGGTAATGGAGCCGTTTGCAGCTGTTGTGCAGAACGGAAGGGAACTTTTCCGTTACACTGCTTCAGAGCTTTTTGCTGAGACTACTATAATTTTCATGGAAATATATAAACACAATACAGGATGGAAGATTAACACTGTTGGACAGGGATACAGGGATGGATTAAAAAGATTGTGTGCAAGCTATGGTCTGATAGTATCATAGCTGTTTTCTGACAGAGAGGATGAAAACATGAAAATCCCAAAGACAAAACTGCTTAAACCCCTGCTTTTGGCGGTATCGTTTGTGGTTTTTACTATTGTAAAAATCAACAGATCAGGCGGCAATAAAAAAATCGAAAAAAATATTAAAAAAAGTGTTGACAAACGCTCTTCACTATGATATAATTAAAAAGCTGTCGGACGAGAGAACACTCCGGAAGACAGAGTAATAAGTATCTTGAAAATTGAACAATGCACTAAACAATACCCTTGAAGATTCTTTGAGATTTAATTCTCTTGAATTATTTAAGAAGTCAAGCAGAAGACAAAAAAATCTGCAGCTAAGTATTCCCGCGTTTTACACTTGCGACGTAAAAATTAGATTCAAACCACGTAAAACTTGCTTCCAGACTATTCTATAAATGTTATTGCATGTTATTGCATTCGCCGTTGAAATATGGTATAATATATTTATACCTATCTATCAGAGGTGAAAGGCAATGATATCAAAACATAAAATTAAATACAAAGACGGAACATATAAAACCAACGTTAGAATTGTTGAAGGATACAGACCTGGTCCAGGTTTAGCTCCGAAACAGAGACAAATAAAGAACTTTGGCTATGCAGAAGACTATGAAGACCAGGATGCGTTCTGGAAAATGGTCAAGGAAGAGGAACGAAAATTCAAAGAGTCAAAAGAAAGTATCGAAGTAAAGCTTGATTCCACAGTAACGCTTAAAGAAACACGTAGGCTTGAACTTGGATACAAATATCTCGATGCGGTATTTGATTTTCTTGAAATCGATAGTTTATTCGAAACACTAAAAGTCAGAGTTGATTATGACTATAAAAAAATTATCCGCTATCTCGTTACCGAAAGAATACTCCATCCTGATTCTATTCGTGCATGTTTTCAAAAATCTGATAACAGATATGGATATGAACGCAATTTTGAATATCATCAGATAATACGCTGCCTTGATCTAATCGAAAAACATAGCGAAGCATTTCAGGATCATCTTAATAAAATTATCGAAGAAAAAATCGGAAGAAAAACAGAGTATGTTTTTTATGATACAACTAACTTCTACCTGGAGAAAGATTATGCTGAAGAAGGAACACTGGGACAGAAAGGAGTTAGCAAAGAACACAGAACGGAACCGATAGTGCAATATGGATTGTTTATGGATTCAAATAAACTTCCGGTCAGAATGAAGGTGTTTCCGGGGAATACATCTGATTCAATTACGTACCTTCCGATGATAGAAGCTTTAAAAAACAGATATGGATATGACAGATTAATATCTGTAGCTGATAAAGGAATGAACAGCACAGATAACCTTTCGTACATTCATTTCAACGGAGACGGATACGTATTTTCTCAAATTCTTAAAGGGAAAAAAGGTACAAGATATCATAAAAAAATGTTTGAAGATGATGAATTTACGTACAATGAAGACAGATCATATAAATACAGAATATTTGAAGAGGATTTTGAATATGTTCAGAAAGATGAGAACAAAAAAATCATAAAAAAAGAAACTGCAAAAAGGAAAGTTCTAATTTACTGGAAAAAATCAATAGCAGACCGAGAAGCGCACAAGCGCGAACTTAAACTAAAAAAAGCAGAAAAATACGCTACTAATAACGCTTACGGACTGAAACATGATGCCACAGATTATGTTAAGGAAGCGCATATCGATTCCAGTACCGGAGCTGTTTCTGATAAAGTGGTTAAAGCAGTTGATACCGAAAAAGCAGCAAACGATGCAAGATTTGACGGATTCTTTTGTATTGTAACATCCGAACTCGATTACGATAGAGCAAAGATACATGAAGTGTATGGAGAATTATCAAAAATCGAAGAAAGCTTTAGAATATGCAAGAGCGATCTGAATGCAAGGCCTATGTTTGTCCATAAGGACGAGCATATCGTAGCCCATCTTGTAATATGCTTTACTGCACTTTTGATAATCAGACTAATAGGACTCAAACTTGGAGATAATAGATTATCCGCAAAACGAATCCAGTGTGCATTAGCTTCATTTGGCTGTGAAGAAATAGCAAAAGGCATCATTCATCTTAGCATGGCGACGCGTAATAACGAATATATCATAAAAAAAGACGAGGACGGAAATACGTATAGTTCATTATTGATTTCTGATGACGATGAAACCGTTGGAGATTTAATCAAACTTCAGAGCATTTTTGGCGACCAGTTCATAACCGCAAACGTCAAACAGGAAAAATTAAACAAATACCTGAAAGGCATCAAATTTACAATAACAAAATAAAAAAGAGCAAACCACGTAGTTGCGTGGTTCGCTCTTTTTTAGTGTAAAACCCGGG
>Ga0255061_10000540_pt1 | contig 10972 bp, 11 predicted proteins | sample 174RNAGHGhighgp2_FD_183093 | JGI IMG/M metagenome (GOLD analysis project Ga0255061, IMG submission 183093) | Metatranscriptome of sheep rumen microbial communities from Palmerston North, Manawatu-Wanganui, New Zealand - 1742 RNA GHGhigh gp2... | ecosystem: Host-associated > Mammals > Digestive... | reverse complement strand
GATCTATCAGTTATTGAGGGTTCAGGTTCAGTTAACTCCCTTATAGTTGATAGAGGTCTGCATCTCGATTGGATTAATAAAGCATATAAGGAAGCATTGAAAAATTACTTTAATATTCAGCATAACTATCTTATGGCTGGATTGAAATTGAATGTAATTGCTTTATGCGCTAATGCTGATTATTCATCTCAGACTAAGGAAAGATGCGTCAAATTGGATAATATCTACTATGATGACATTCAATATGATATTATCAAAGAATTCAGGAAAGTATTCAAGAATAACATTGACTTCTTCACTGACCATGTAGTCAGACTTAATGAACTTGCTGAATCCTTGAATAAGATTTCAGCTATCAATAAAGTAAAATCTGTAGTAGGTACAGTAGATGGAGGAACTCGAGTAAGAAGTAAGATTCCAGCTAATGTAAAAGATGCAGCTTCTAATAATAGAAAGGATTGTGAATTATTTATCGTTGAGGGTAAAAGTGCAGGTGGAACTATGCTTAAATCACGTGACCCTAATATTCATGCAATCCTTGAATTAAGAGGTATTCCATTAAATTCAATTAATGCAGATCTTGATACCTTAATGGAAAATGAAGAAATGAAAGGTATCATCACTGCAATCGGTGCTGGAGTTAATGAATATTTCAACTTAGAAAGTTGCCGTTATGGTAAGGTTATTTTGGCAGCTGACTCAGATATTGATGGTGAGAAAATTAATTCAATGATACTTGGAATGATTGCAAAGAAGATGACATTCCTACTGGAATCAGGTCAAGTATACATAGCTTTAGCTCCTTTATATCACCAAGGTGATAAATATGTTTATCCAGGTGAAGATCCAGCTGAAATTATTGACATGGGTAAGCCATTTAAACGTTACAAAGGCCTTGGAGAAATTAATCCAAAAGAAGCTAAAGAATTTTTCTTTGACCCTAATAAGAGAAGATTAATAAGGATATTACCAAATAACTTACCGTATGTATTTGATATTCTTACTGCATCTTACTACAGAAAGGAGTTAATGATTACAAAAGGTATAATTACTGACAGATATAATTTAGGAATTTGGTGATGGAAGAACGATTTTTAGATGAATATGCAATCGAAGCTCTAACCCATTATGGAAGTGGAGTTAATAATGAACGACAAATTGCATCTGAATCCGATGGACTTAAGCCAGTTTATCGTAGGGTAATTTATACTGCTATGAAATTACCTGATAAGATGACAAAAACTGCAGCTATTTCAGGTAATACTATTGCTACAGTTCATCCACACTCATCAGATTCAGTCGATGCAGTAGTTTCATCATTAGTAAATTGGGGTATCTTTGAAGGTCAAGGTAACCATGGTATGAAACTTATCTACGGTGAGAATATCTTACCTTCAGCATCCAGATATACTGAAGCTAAAGTAGATCCAAGGTGGAGGAATATATTTAGTGAATTGTTACCATATGTTCCATATAAGGAAGCTGAGATGGAGGGTAATGTTGAACCAATCTATCTTCCAACACCTCTTCCTATGATTTTACTTTTTAGTGGGATGGGTATCGGATTTGGAGCTAATGCTAGGTATCCAATGTTTACACCTGACTCACTATATAAAGCTTACATTAAAGATGATCCTTATTTATTAAAAGCTCCAGGTGGGTTAGAAATTGATCAACTAAATAGTGAACTTCAGGAAATTTGGTATAGTGGATATGGTAAAATTACTTATAAATACCAAGTTACTAGAGAAACTAATGCTGCAGGTGAAGGTATTGTAATTAAGGGTTCAGCTGAATTATTTAAACCAAGGTTAAATGAAGTATTTGAAGGTGAACTTAATAGACAAAGATTATATATCCTTGATCAAACTTCAAGTGATATTCCTGAAGTCTTTATAGGTAGGACACCTGGAGTTCATTTAACCTTAGATGAGATTCAGGAAACTTGTGAATCTGTATGTAGTTATACTAAAACATTTAGATTAACTGTATCGGATGGTAATCAAGTTTATATTATTCCATTAAAAGAATGGATTGATAAAACTTATAACAATTATACTAACTTAATTGAAATCTATAAAGCTGATAAGATTAGCAAATTAGAATTTGATTATAGAGTATATAAGTGGTTACCTATTGTTACTGAATTATTACTCAATAATAGGGATTTTTCAGCTGAACAATTAGTTGATTCAATTGCTGACCCTGACTGTGATATTGAGGTAGTTAGAGCTATCTTACGTAAAACCATTAATACTTTGAGAAATACTGATAGCGCTGATAAACTTAAATCCATTGAAGAACAGATAGGTGAATTCAAGAAATTGAATCCCGATGACTATATTTATGAAATTATCAAGAAATTTTAATTCAATTAATGCGCTCATAAATAAAATAAAAGAATTCAAAATCGATCCACATGACATTAAGTTACTCGGTCAGTTACTTTGGTTGTTAATCAATTTTGTAATTGACTGGGTAATTGTCATTGGGTTATTCATATTTGGATGGAAACAAATTTGTAGCGTGTTTTAGGCGGTCTTTACAGCGGTGAAGACCCTTACATGTGGCTATGGATAGTATATTCGTGACAGGTTATTCCAGTTTAATTGAATCCCGAATAAATAAATTAAACTTAGGAACTAGATTAAGGGATACAAAATACATAGTTGATAAGATAATTACAAATTTAATAGATAAAGTTTTATTAGTTACTTTACCAATAAATCTAAGTAAATTTCATGGAAAAATAATTTCAAGGGTACCATTGAAGACATCAAGAGATTATGAGTTGAAACCATATCAAATACCTGAAGTTAAATCTATAACACAAGATCAAGATTATTCCTTACTGATATTGAATAAATATCTCATGAATTCACTTGATAATTTAGAAGAATTAGATCAAATAGATTTCTTACTAGGAACTGACTCAATCCATGAAGGTTATTTAACATCAATTGGTTACAAGTTACTAATGACGGATTTAGATAGATTTAATAACAATTAATTAGAAACACCGAACAATGACCGAAGAATTTAATGAAGAATTTAATGTCGACGCGTTTATCAATCAATTAAAGAAAGATAAAAGTAAGGAAGCTCCATCAGGAAATACCTTAAATAAGGTATTCATGAATCGTAAGAACTATCAAGGTAATGTCACTTTTATACCTTTTATTTCTAAATCTATCGGTAATATTTATACCAAGTTAGAAGGAGTAAGAGAATGGTATGACACTACCTCAGTTCTTGAAGGTGGAGAAGCTTGGTATCGTATTTTACCAATCAAGTTCTACAAAGGTATCACACCTGAACAAATCGAACTTTATAATGAAGTAGTTAGCCTATTTGATGCTTGCAATGAAACTGGTAAGTATGGCTATGAAGGCTTAGGTCAGGATGCTATCCTTAAGGTAAGGAACTTCTCTTTATTCACTGGTATCTGTACAGCTCATGTTGATACGGAAGGTGGTAAAGTAGAGGATAATATTGATAAACCTTGCCTATTTTGTTTCCCAAGTAACTCACCAATTGATGCCCTAGAGAGCTATATCTCAGGTTTAGCTGATACTTATGGTAATAAGGTAAAGAATTACATTCAGAAGTTCATTACTCCAGCTAATAAGGGACGTCAGGGAGTCATCCAAATTGCTTTTAGGAAATCAGCTTCACCTGGTTATGCTTCCAGTGTTACATTCCTCAAAAATGACGAATTTAAGATCCATGTTGATCCAGATAAGGAATTCCCAGCTGAGATTGTTAGCCTATTTGATGATCCAATTAGCAAATTCTTAGGTTGGATGTATGACTATGATAACAAGACATACTTCAATGAAACTGTATTCGTTGAGCTTAGAAATAATCTCAAGGCAGCTTTGATTGATGAACCTGAGAGTACTGAGGAATCAAAAGGTGAGAATAAGAATGGTAATCAGGATCCGATGGCTAAGCCACCTATTCCTAGCGTCGATGCACCAGAAGAAAATAAAGAACAACCTAAAGAACAACCAAAGGGGTTCAAACCTCCATTCTAATTACTTATTAAGAACAACTGGGTGAGGTTCCATCAGGGATCTCACCCATTTAATCTATCCAATGAATAAAGATTATAATTATTTAATCTTTGATGGAAGTTATTACCTAATGAGACAATTCCATATGATGAGATCAACACGTTATCGTGAAGGTAAAGTAAAGGAATTCTTAAAAGGTAGTAACTCAGAAGAAGATTCATTCAAATATACGTTTGGCATTCATGATTTAACCCAATCAATATTTTGGTCTATATCTAAATTCATTAGAGAAGGTTATTCATGTCGAATTCCTATAATAGTATTTGATAAAGCACCTTATCATAAGTTAACTTTCTTAACTGATTATAAAGGTGACAGACATTATTATAGTGAAGAGGATTTGGAAGGTATTGATAAAGATACGAATCCAAAGGAATGGCATGAAACTAGTGAAGAGATTAGAGCAAATGAGATTAAACAGAATGCAAAATACTGGATTGTAGAAAATTTCCCTAAACTAGGAATTCCAGTAATAATTCATCCAGGTTACGAGGGAGATGACTTAGCCTATTTAACAGCTAATGCATTAAAGGAGGATACTGAAAAGTCAGCTTTAGTTTCAATTGATGGTGATTGGTCTTATCTGACTAACCCTAATGTAGATCATTTAAAACCTAATGGGGATAAGATCACCTATCAAGATATGGTCAATACTGAAATGGCTGAACTAACGGATTTAAAAGATCTTTCATTATATAAGTTAAAGTCATTTTCGGATTCAGTTTTTGGTAGTCACAATAATCTAACTTCAGTTGAATTAACTGACGATATAGGATTCAAGGAGTTGATTACCCATCTATATCATGATCAATTTGATATATTAAAGGATAAAGATTTATATCTAAGACAATTAAGATCTTTTGATGTTTATAGTTATCCTGAGATTGATATTGTCAAAGGATTGATTAATAATAATCTTAAACCTACATACCCAATGGATGAACAAGAATTCAGTTTATTAAGGACAATGACTGGATTCAAAGTATCAGTTGATTATTATTTAAACACAATAGAAAACATGGACTTAACTAGGTATGAACGTCCTGATAACAGCTGACATACATTTAGGAATATATTCAGATTTCAATTATAAAAATAACTCTAGATTAGATCAATTTGAAAAATTAGCTGATAGATTAATTGAACTTGGTAAAGAAAATAATTGTGAGGAATGTTGGATATTAGGTGATTTCCTACGAGTACCAAATTGTGGTAGTCGAGTTGAGCATAGATTGAAACTATTTATTAAAAGTTTATGTCTTAACTTTAAAGAGGTAAAATACATATTAGGTCAACATGATTTGAATGCTAAGAGTAATAATTATGATATCTATGATACAATAGTTTCTGTACCTGATTTCAGTAACTTTGTATATATGGATAAAAGAATATTCTTACCTAAAGATTCAAATCATATATTTGCCTTCATGAATTGGAGACCTGATCAAGATCTGAGTTGGTTGCCATACGATAAAGTTGATGTATTGTTAGGTCACTATACTAAATCAAGTCTATTCGGTCAAGATATTGATGAAACCAGATTTGATTTAATGATTCATGGGGATATACATAACGACCAGGTCCTCGGCAAATTTGTATCCGTAGGAAACCCTATTCAACATGACTTTTCCTCACAATCTGAAGGTACCTGTGTTTTATTGAATACAGATACCCTTGAATGGAAACATATCAAAGTTGATCCCGACCATAGTCGATTCCTTAGACTTTATTATACTGATAATCCAAACTTGGAAGGATTTACTGATGAGTTGAGTTATTATTTCTATAAACCAAAATTGGTAAAGTCAGTTGAAGTAACTGAAGTTGACTTTGGTTGGGATGATATCAATGACTTGATAGATCAGGTAGTTAAAAGTAAGAATTTGGAATCAGTACATAATGAGATTATTACAAATGGGTTTGATTCTGTAAGTATTGATTTCAATATCAAGCTAATTTCTCTCGATATTAAGGGATACAGGTCAGTCACTGATTTTCATATCGATTTTAAGGATAGAGATAGGATAGTTTTACTTGGTAGCAATGGCTCAGGTAAATCAAGTATTTTACATGCATTAAAAGCTGTATTTGAGCAAAATAAATATGCTCAATATGAAAAATCCGATTTATGCGATGAGCAACTAATCCAATTGAAATTTATCTATCAAAATCAATTAGTAGAGATAACCAAAGGTGACCAAATTAAATTGGTTGTTGATGGTGAAACTAAAGAATTCAATAGTCAACGTGATTTCAATAATAATCTGATTGATCAATTTCCATTCATCAATTATCTTGATATATTCTTTATTAATGCAGGTTCAAGTAATCTATCCAATCAACTAGATTCGGAAAGAAGAATTGAACTTATTAGTCGATTCTATCGATTGGATAATCTACAAACTTGGAGTGATCTAGCATTCAATAGATATCAAGAAGAGTTGGAGAAGATTAATGGTATTAGAGATGACTACAATAAATTGGTTGGAGTTATTGAACACATCACTAATAGATTAAATGAATTAACTGAAATTGATATAGATAAGAAATCTGAATTAGAAGATAAATTGCAAGGGTATCTTGACTTAAGAATTAAATATGATAATTATCATGACTGGAAATTAAAGTATGATTCAATTTGTTCAAGAAAATCTGAAGTAGAATCTAGCTTATCAAGGAATAAAGCTAAATTAGTGATTAACCCTGAGGAAGTAAATGCAAGATTAGAGGAAGTAAGAACTCAATCAATTAAGTTACGAGAATTACTTAAATCAAGTACTGAACGTGCTAATAGGTTCAAGGAATTAAATAAGCTATTGGATAAGTTAGCTAAAGAGGGTGCAGAAATTAATAAAAAACTAGATCAACTAAGGTCAAGTACATGCCCTGAATGTGGAGCTTCATTAAGTGAATCAAAACAAAATGAATTGGTAACTAAATATGAAGATCAGTTAGTTAACATGCGTACTAACTGGACTTCAATTTCAGAACAATTAGCTGAATACACTAAGGAAGAGAAATCCAATCGTTACTTTATTACTTTACTTAATAATATTGAAAATAGAATCAAAGATAATAAAGATGAGGAGATGTTATTAAGTAATAAAGTTAATTCTTATAGCATTGCTGTATCTGAGGTTGATAATTTAACTGAAAGATTACAATCAATCACTAAAGAATTATCTGAACTCGAATCTAATAAACCTGAAGAAATCAAACTTCCACTTAATCTAAATGACCTAGAGATTGAAGTTAGATCCGAATTAACTAAGATATCAGATAAGGAACGTGAGTTAAAGAGTAAGGATGAGAATCAAGCTAAACTCGATGAACTTGAGTCAAATATTAATTCTATAACTGAAGTTGCTGAAAGATATCTTAATTATTCCAAGTTAATGGGTACCTCAGGTGAAGTTATTGAGCAGTTACTAAAGTTACTTTGTACAAAATTCTCTACTAATGAAATTAAGTATGAAGTTAATTCAGGAGTTTTTAGAGGTAAGCGATTTGTTGAGTTAAATACATACTTCAAGGTAAGAAAGAAGTGGAGATTGTATGAAACTTGTTCAGATGGACAGAAACAATTATGTGATTTAGATTTCTTAAATAAATTATTTTCAAGTAATATAGGATTTTTAGTTCTTGATGAGTATTTCAGGCATTTAGATGATATAAATTACCCTAAGTGCATGGAGTTACTTAATGAAATGAATGTAAATACTATATTAATCTCTACGCATGATCCTAATATAACCACTTATACTAAACGAGTTTTATTACAATTAGATGAACTTGGTAGAACTATTTATAGTATTCAATGAAATTAGCGATAATATCAAGGGATGGCTATAAATATCATAAGTTCATTGAAAATAATAATCTTAAAAATAGCCATTGTATAAGGGTTAAGAAATTATCAGATATAATTAATAAGCATTTGTCAGGTTTTGTAATTATTCCTCCAGTTCCTTATAATTATGAAGAAATTCTTGAATACCTGGAATTGGAGGAATTCCCTAACTTAACTAAAAAATACATAATATAAAATGCGACAATACGAGATTAACGGACATATTCTTGATTATTATGAAGATCAAGATAAAATAATGATAAGTGGCAGGGTAACTAAAGATTATCAAGCTGTATTTTTATCAAATGAAGAAGACCCTGAAGAAGATCCGAAACCTGAATTATATGGATTTCTTGAGAAATCGACCAATATAATTTATGATCTTAATGGAGGTCAATCAACTGTAACTAACCTTAATGATATTTATGTATGAACTTCAGATATTCATTTAGGAGAAAATTAAGAGTAAAAGATTTATTAGATATAGATGAAGGAAGAAAAGATAGAAGTAAACCACTTGAAGCTAAGTTTATAACAATTTATACAATAGTTGAATCGGGTACCTTAAAGGGTAAAATATTTAAGTTATTTAAACGAGCTTTATTAAGTAGGGTAATTAGGTATGAAGTAAAATCCAATTCAGGTAATAAATATACTGTATTGATTAAGATTTTCCCTAATTTTTCTATCAATAAATTTCTTAGTAGCAAAGTTCAGGTATTTTGCTCATGTGCAGACTTTATGTACAGAGCTGCATATAATCTGAATCAAACTAATAATATTTTCTTAAATAAGAATATTGAGAAACATTTAGGTATAGCATTAACTGAGAAACCAACTAGAGTTGACACTACTCCAATTTGTAAACATATATATGCTGTATTAAATGACTTCCAAAGAAATTATAAGAAATATGGCATTCTTAAATAATATTTATGGAACCTTACGTAAAAAGATTATTAATAGAATATAATATTAGATTAGGTAATCTTAATAAGTTAAATAACTTCATAAATTCATCAACTTACACTAAATTAAGTCAAGGAAGAAAAAATGAATTAATTGAACAGAGTAAATTAGAAGAGAAAGTATTAAATTTATTTAAAAAGAGGTTAATTAATGCTGGAGTAAAAAGACTTGCCATTGAAGATATGGATTTTTCAACAGCGTTAAGATTACTTATATCAGGTAATATTGTATCATCTAAAACTTTAAATGGCGGAGTTCTTAGATATATAGATAAAAAGATCATAAAATGCAGTAATGGATTCGATACAGAAAATGAAATATGGAATCCAACGCAGGAACAAATATTAGCAACAGATTATTTTTTAATAACTAAAAATTAAATTTATGCCAAAAATCAAAGCAGGATTAGATCGATTGCTAGTAAAGCAATTTAAAGAAGAGAGCGAAAAAGGTGGAATTATTATCCCTGATTCAGTACAAAAAGAATTACAGAAGGGTATGGTCGTTGATTGTGGTGAATCCACCAACCCTGACTTAGGTGAATTTAAGGTGCCTAAGATGTTTCCAATCGGCACTGTAGTCTATTTTGATAGAAGTTTTACCACTAACAAGTTTAAATATGGTGAAGAGGAGTTAATTTCACTTAAACATTCAGATGTTATTGCTTACGAAATTAAAGATTAATTATTTAATATAAAGATATATGAAAGAAATTCGTTATAGTGAAGATGCTCGTAGCGAGCTTAAAAAAGGTGTAGATATCTTAGCTGATGCAGTAAAAGTTACTTTAGGTCCGAAGGGTAGAACTGTAATTCTTCAAAGAATGTATGGAGGTCATCATATCACTAAGGATGGCGTAACTGTAGCTAAAGAGATTGAAGTGAAGGATCCAATTCAGAATCTTGGAGCTCAGGTAGTTAAGGAGGTTGCTCAGCTAACTAACGATAAAGCTGGCGATGGAACTACTACAGCAACTGTACTTGCTCAAGATATGATCGAAAGAGGTATTAAGTTAATCACTTCAGGTCATGATCCTAACTTACTAAAACGTGGCATGGCTAAAGCTTGCAGTCAGGTAGTCGATGCACTTCGAGATAGGTCCGAGGAGGTCTCCGATTCAATTGAGAAGATTGGACAAATTGCCAAGGTATCAGCTAATAATGATGATCACATTGGTTACTTAGTAGAGGAAGCTATCAAGCAAGTTGGTAACGAGGGTGTAATCTCAGTGGATTCAAGTAATACTGGAGAAACTTCAGTTGAAGTTATTGAAGGAATGAGATTTGATAGAGGTTTCATCTCACCATACTTTATGACTCAACCTGATAAAGGTATTTGCGAGATGACGAATCCATTGATTCTTGTTACTGACCTAAAAATTAGTAGTGCTGAACAAATATTTAATTTGATTAAGCCAATTGCTCAGCAAGGTAAAGAGTTATTGATTATCTGTGATGACCTTGATGGCTCAGCTTTACAGATGCTTGTAGTTAATAAGATGCAAGGTACAGTTAAAGTATGTGCAGTAAAAGCACCTGCATTTGGTGACAAGCGTAAAGTTCAATTGGAAGACATCTGCACTCTTACTGGAGCTCGTTTCATTAACTCAGCTGAAGGAATGAAGTTAGAGAATGTAACTATTAATGATCTTGGTGGAGCGGATAAGATCGCAGTTGATAAAGAAACTACAACCTTAGTAGGTGGCCATGGTGATAAAAATGATATTGATCAAAGAATCAATCAACTTTCTCAAATCATTAGCAATACTACTAATGAAACTGAACGTAAAGAGACTATTTACAGGCGAGCTAAGTTGAGCGATGGCGTTGCAGTAATTCGAGTTGGAGCTAACTCAGAAATCGAGCTAAAAGAACTCAAAGATCGTGTTGATGATGCCTTAGCTGCAACTAGGTCAGCGATCGAGGAAGGTATCATTCCTGGAGGTGGAGTCACCTTGATGTCAATCGCTGAAACTTACATGTATCTTCCAGTTAATGAACTCACTGGCGATGAATTCGTAGGTTACATGCTAGTCATGGAAGCATGCAGTGCACCATTCAATTGGATTCTTAAGAAT
>Ga0255061_10000538_pt1 | contig 11000 bp, 2 predicted proteins | sample 174RNAGHGhighgp2_FD_183093 | JGI IMG/M metagenome (GOLD analysis project Ga0255061, IMG submission 183093) | Metatranscriptome of sheep rumen microbial communities from Palmerston North, Manawatu-Wanganui, New Zealand - 1742 RNA GHGhigh gp2... | ecosystem: Host-associated > Mammals > Digestive... | reverse complement strand
GACAGGACGCATAGTGCCGAACCATTTCACAACACGCTCACCGATGCCCGGTGTGCTGAAGTGGATCAGGTAGAGACCACCGGCGATGGGGATGCCGTTGTGGTTGTGGAGATCCCAATCATAAGTTGTGGTATTGGCAGGAGTGCTCGGGAATGTACGGACAAGCGTACCGTCTATCGTGTAAATAGAGATAGTGGTGTTGGCCGGCACATTGATAAAGCGCACTTTAGTCTCCAATTGGCTAGCTGTTTCGTAGGTAGAATAACTGTAATAAGGGTTAGGAACAACATTGATGGCTTCCATGATAGAATCCTTGAAGCTCTGACGAGCATTGTTGGCCGTTGCAACATTGGTTAGGGTCACGATGTCGGGAGTGAGTTCGAACATGTACATAGGATTATTGCCATTGACAGCAGTGTATCCTGCGTTCTCGGGTTTGGTTCCATTGTTGCCAAGGAATTTGCCATAACGGTTGTTAACATTGATTTCAATGGTAACATCGGTAGGAATATCCTTAGGATTATTGATGGTTTCAGTTACAGTAGGCATATTGACCCACGAAACCGTTGAGAAGAGGAAAGCCGAGGAGTCGCGGATAGGAACGACATACTTGGCACCTTCGAACTTCAACAAACCCTGATTGAACTCTTTATAGTAGTCTGCAATCTTCTGGGCATTAGCAGCAGTGTTAGGATAAGGACACTCGAAGAAATGGTCGAGCGAGCGCAGCATCTTGAGAGCCCAGACACCAGCATCATAAGAAGGCGAAGCATAGGAGTAAGGCATATAGTCTTCACGAGCGATATGATAGTAGGGGAAGTCCTGCGAAATGGCATTCATAACGTAGATGTAATGACGACCACCCATCACATAGTTGGAGGTTCCAACTATTTCGGTGCTAACGGGGTTCCACATCATATCGCGACCATTAAACTGAGCATAGCGCGAATCTTCACCATACATAATGTTCAGGCGTTCACCGGTAGACAGGTTGATAGCATAGCCTGGGAACCAGCCCATACCACGATCGCTAATGTAGTTGGGACTACCGGGATCGGTTGAAGCGCCCGTGACAGTGGCAGTGTCGCCATTCTTGTCGATAGAAGCATGCTTACGGATCTGGAAACGACGAGCATTGCCCTCTGACTGAGTGTAGTCGTCGCACATTTCGATAACCGGGCAGCGAGTCCACTTGCTGGTGTCCGAAGTGAGAACAATACGAACACTGGGCAATTTGGAGAAGTCGTTGAAAAGAAGCGATTTGTTGTTCTTATACGACATCGTCTTGCGCAGGTCGCTGTAATGGTTACGGTTGAACATATTGTCTTGAGCATGGAGCGAGTCGAGAACATCCTGCTCCGTCATATAATAACGGAAAGAGAAGCCGGGATGGTACTCACGAGTGGAGGTCAAACCATAGGGCGACCACAGACCGTCAAGAACCTTTTCGTAAGCCTGATATCTATCGACTGCATAAGTCTGGAGACGGAGTTCCTCGTTACGAACACTCTTGTAATAGTCCTCGTCAAGGTAAGGCTCATTTCCGGTGAATGCATCGCTACCAGCAACAAACGACGAAAGGTTATTCTCGGCGAACTGAGAGCCGCTGCGGATCCAGTTGTACGAAGGATAGTTGTCGTTATCAACAATGCCGGACAACCAGCGATGGTTGTTGTCAGCAAAAGTCATCGTCGACGAAAGAAGAGTTCCGTCATTAAGAAGACCACCCATCACGTTGGTAGCAGAAACTTCCAGTTGTGTAGCAATGGCTTTGGGATTGGTAATGGCAACCGCTATACCGAGATCGAGGAAGAGTTGCTCATTGTAACGTCCGATTACAAAGTCTGCAGTGTCGGTATATACTGCCGTAGAATCGTTGCTGCTATTGTGGATGTAATAGAGTGCGGAGCCATCAACCTTTGAAATAGTCCAACGAGCGTCGTCGGTGGAATTAGTGAAGTTGATATAGAACTGTCCTTGTTTGATATTGAGAGGATCAATGACACGGACATTGACAGGACCAGCATTTTGTTCATAACGAGGATGAGCGATGATACAAGGATTGTTCATTACTGCAGTGTATGTACCACCAGTAGTGTACTCTGCCATACGGCCAGGAGCCTTTGCAGGTTCGCCAGGAGCACCCATCAGCTCAATAATAGACTCTTCGGTAAGCTTAAGTACATTACCGCCATTGCCATTACCTTCGATACGAGTGATATTGGGGCTCATACCGTAAGTAGCCTGAACAATGGTACCACCATTTTCGGACGACGGGTCGTGAGGTTTGGCAACAACAGGAACTATAGTACCGCCATACTCGTTCTTACGACCAGCAAGGTAAGGCTCTTTCTGACCATCGAGCTTATTAGGATCGGTCTGCGAATACTCTTTAAAGCGGTTGTGAGCGTAAGCGACACAAATATAATAGTATTCCTTGTTGTTGACCAGGTTGGTGCTGGTACCATTGGCGAAGAGGTCAGTAGTAACACGGATTACGTGCTTGATACCAGCATTGGCACCATCGACCATAATCTTACCAGTCAGAAGACCAGTGGAGGAGTTGGAGGTATAGTTAACCAACTTGGCAATAGGAAGCGAAGGATTAGCAGCTGTGTCATCGTAATAGTTTTCGATGTCGCACTGGTAAACTAAACGAGCTTTGGTTTCATCTCCAATATCGGTAATCGAGTTCGTAGAGCTGGCCAGCTGATAGACCTGATAACCTTCAAATTTATAACGGCGAGACTCGGCGGGATAGGATTTGAGGATAGAAGCGTCCTCTTCATCGTACGACTCACCATAGTTGTTGGAGGCAGGATTTTCATAAGTGATATATAGAAGAACCTCGTTGCTCATTTCCTGAACAATCAGAGTAGGAGCATCGGGACCATCAAGAACTTTGAAACAGTTTTCGAAAAGTGCCTGGCAAACATCATCGATTTCGCGGAGCAACTGAACAGAGGTCCATCTGTTGCCCGACGAAGCCTGAGCAAAAGGAATACCGACAGTGATGTAGTTGACAGCACCAGGTTTCAAAGTGAAGGGGCCTGCCGACTGCATAAAACGACGGTCACCGGGAGTGACGTTATCGCCAGAAGTAACCTCAGTCCAATCGTTAGGATGGAATTCTGCGTCTGGAATAACGCCATTAGTACCCCAGTGCAACGGGTCGCTGTCGTCGGGGAACATGAAGTCACAGTTGATGTCGGAAGTACCAGTACTGATGGCATTACCACCATATTTCATGTGCATACCATTCTTCCAGTAGCCTTGCAGGTAGTTGTAATAGTCGGTAGCTTTGGTAGGCTCACCGTTGATATTGCTTGATCCGTTCTCATAGTATACAAAACGGCGCATACCAAAACGTTCGTCGTCGACAATGTTATTTCCGAAATTCACTCCGTTGATAGCACAGTTGCCAATCGAGTCGTTCTGCTGGAAATACCAACCGTTGGGATAGTAAAGGTCGGCATCGTCGGAAAGCGAAATAGTGTCGTATACATTAAGACTGTCAATCCAATAAGCAGCAAGTTTCTCAGGATAATAGGTGCGCATTTTATTGATGTCGATCTTGGGGTTGTCCTTTCCGTCTGCATCCATATAAGGACCTTGGAAGAAGTCAATACCAACTGCAGGAGGAATGCCACTGTAGGAACCAGTACCAGGACCATCAACATCCTTACCATTGTAGCAGTAGCCGAGACCACGTTTTACGTCGCATCCGATATAGTCGTCATAACCGTAACCAAGATCCGGGTCAACCCACTGGCTGAAGTAGGTGTTACGCAATTCATACGTTGAACGGTTTATAATCTCGTAGGTATAGAACGTCATGTTGTTGATTTCGTCGTTGGTCGAGAATGCGAATGCTTGAGCACGGATTTCAAGACCAATAGGCTGTCCGCCAGACTCGGTATGAGTATTACCCATATCGTTGAATACCCACCAGATGGTCTGGTCGCCCTTGAGGACCTGGTCAGAGAGCAGACCTGTTCCCTTTTTGACGATACCAAGACTATCCTCCATAGTAGGCACTGGAGAATATTTTTCGCCGGGTTTCAGGTTCGACTTAAGCGTACGGGGGCACAGGTCGTTATTGAAATCATAGTAGGGATAGTCACCGCTCTGATAATTGTAATTACCATCGCCATCAGCATCAAAGAATGGAGCCAGATAATAAGATTGATTGGCGAAGTTGCCATGAGCAGGCCATTCCTTGATGGTCTGCGAAATGGCAGACTCATCGTAGTTTGCATTGGGCTGCGGCGGATTGGACGTATAATCGAACATCTGCATAAAAGTCTGGACTTCGGCCTGAGTGATTTTGTAGTGTCGGTCATAGTAGTTGCAGACTTCAATTGAAACGTCAGCGGTACCGTCGATAGTAAGCGGGCCGGGCCAATAGTCATCACCTTCCGAACCAAAACGGAGAGCAGCAAGACGCAACTGGTCGTTAACGTCGGTACCACCAATCCACAACGCTGCACAATACAGAGGGGTCGAGGTTCCGTCTTTGGGAATGTGATACTGGGTAATACTGCCGTCGTACCACATATTACCATAGCCGTTAATCAATGCGCGAACATTGTTTATATTCAGCTCTGCGGTACTTTGTGCCCTTTTGCACACAGCAGCCTTGGACTGCACAGCAGCCTTTTTCGTGCTCTTTGACTTGCACACAGTGCATTCACGAGCCACGGCTGTTCCCATCGTCGATGAGAACAAGAAAGCCAATAAGACTGTTTTAATAAATATATTTTTCATCTCTTTATAATTTTTCACTTTTGGGTATTAGAATTGGTAAGTCAGAGACACACGGATTGTTCTAGGCTGTGACCAGTTCCAGTAATTATTGCTGAGCATAATAGAGTACATATCGCGATACGACTGAGGATCAAGATATGCATTGATAACAGACTGTGTTTCGGGGTCGGTCAGATAACCATTGTCAGACGGGTTACCCGTGACGCTGAATACTCCAGTGACATTTCTGATATCAAAGAGGTTACGAATTGTGACAGCTGCTTGGAGCATAGTCTGGCGAGCTTTTTTGCCTTCTTTCTTGATTTCGATAGGCCAAGTTTTGTCGAGGACAACATCGAAATAGAAGCCCCAAGGCAGACGAGCGCCGCGATAGCTACCAACAATGGTGTTCTGAGTATTGCTGAATGCCTTGGTGTAAGGACGTCCCGACTGAGCGACAGCGATGAAGTTGACACCGAAGTTCTGGAACGGGTAAACATCCTTTTTGCGAGCATTGCCGTCTTTGTCTTTGACAGTACGTGAATAATGGAAACCTTCATTCTTGCCAAGACGATAGTCGACGTTAGCTTTGAACTCATGACGACGGTCATCGCTAATGGGGTTCAGCATCTTGAGGGTTGTATAACCTTCCTTGATAAGTTCAGACATCGTAGTAGTGGAAAGACCCGTACCTTCAGCATACTGAAGAGTGTAGTTGGCGTTGATACGGACATTATTGCTCTGGCGCATATCGAACGAGAGCGAGAAACCCTTAATGGTTTTGAAATCGAGGTTATCGTAGGAATAGTAGTTCGGGTTGGGGTCAGCACCTGCATATTGAACAACTTGGATAAGGTCACGTGTTTCCTTATAGTAAGCTGAAATACTAAGAGCAGCTGTTTTGTCCTTGTTAAGAGCCTGCTGGAATCCCAATTCGTAGTTCGTAATACGCTCAGGTTTCAGGTTGGGGTTGTTGATATAGCCATTGGCCTGAGTCATATAGAGATATTGGAAATAGTCGGCTTGCCATCCCGAAGAAGGACGACGAGCAATAATATCATAGTTAGCTTTGAATTGCGACATATCGTTAACCGGGAAAGAGAAAGCGATACGAGGCATAACAACGATCTGAGGATCATAATCTTTGAAAGCGTTAGCCGAAATACGGTTACCGCTAGCATTTCCGGTAGTAGCGGTCTGCTGTCCGCCACCTTCACCAGTGGTGCGATAAGGAGTCGGTCTACCAGACTCACCAGCAATGGCGCTAGGAGTTGTCACCTGAACACCGTCTGCATTATACCAGTTGGTACCTTCACGATAACCGCGGATGGTAGGATTGGTCGAGTTAGCATCGTCAACATAAACCACCCAATCGTCTTTCACACCAGTGGGGAAAGCATTGTTGGCAAGTCCCGTTGTATATGCTGCCATGCCGTTGTTGAGGTCGGCAACAGTGTAGGATTCATAGAGCAGATAAGGATCTTTCAGAACCATTTGGTTGCCGTCGTAGTAATCGACACGGACACCAACGTTGAAGATAAGGTCCTGGAAATAGAACTTATCCTGGATATAACCAGCAGCGTAGATGGGGGAGAATGCCGGCAGATACTGGAAATTCTTATGGCCACGGCTTACAGGATCAAAGAAGTCGTCAAGACTCCACGTGCTGGCACGATATTTTTCACCAGTATGGTCATAACCATAATAGCTGACTAATTGGTTACCACTATTGAAAAGTTCATTAGCCGAGAACATGCTGATTCCGCCAAATTCGTTGAATTGTTCGGGAGAATAGCGGTCAATGTCGAGCCAGTCAGTACCGTTGACATCAAGACCCAAAGCCCGACGCAAAGATTCGTCAAAGCTGGTCTGACCACCACCATTCAGGCGGTTATAGTCAACATAAAGGTCAGAACCTACAAAATATTCGATAGGACTATTGAAGTCCAACTGTGAAATATGAGCATTTGCCGACTGACGCATCAGTGTCCACAGCGAGTAGGCAGAAATACCATACGACGAACTTGAATATTGGTCATACTGAATACCAAGTTCAAGGTCGTGTCCTTTAATTGTTGCAGCAGCTTTTGCTTGTACATAATAATAATTGGTCAAGCTCTTTGAAAACGTGGAGCTCTGAGTACCGACATTGCTGAACAGACTATAGACCGAAGGAAGGGTTGTACCATTCACAAGACCATTGAATCCACGTATAGCGTCAAAGGTGGTCATATAAGGAGCAAGCGACGGGATGTTGAACAACTGTGAAGTATAGTTTGACAGGATCGGGTTATATTCGGAAGGAGCAATATAATTCGATGTTTCGATCCAACCATTCTGGATGTGTGCAGTCTGAGTTGTGCCATGATAGTTGTAGTCGCTACGGATTTCCCACGATGGTCTCTGACTTCTTTCGAACGTTCCGATGTGACCATATTTGAACAGGTCGTCACCGAATTTTTCATTATATCTTCTGTCAATTTCACGGTTGTACATGGCAGTGATATTGTACATCACCTTTGAGACAACAGGATCAGACTTCGCATCCGGGTTGCTTTCGTCCTTGACTGGTTCAGGATCCTTGAAACGCTGAGTAAAATCAGCAGTAACAACAATATTCTGATACTTCTCGACGCCGTTTGCCGCATTGTGGAGGTTCAACGGGAAGTAGCTAAGACTTGTGCTGGGACCATAGCTGAAGTCATACTCACCTGTAAGAACCAACGAAGTCAACTCGGTGAAACGGAAGTCCAAAGCTCCTTGCAACTGGAAACTATAGCTGCTGAAATCGGCCTGACGGTCTTTAGTAGCATAATAGTTGTTGGCATTAGGACGTTTGATGGTGACGAAATCTTCCTGACGAAGGTATTCAGCTGCATAGTTTACCGTACCTTCAACGGGGTCGTAAATGATAGGATTATTTTCAATTTCCATTACCTTCTCGTCATTGACAACCTGATAGCGGCCATCCTTGGCGCGATAGTATCCGAATTTCGAATAGCTTCCTATACCAGTGAAACGGAAACCTAGGAAAGTACGCTCACCAGTCTTATTGCCTTGCTCATCTTTGAGTGCAGTTTTGGCAATAGGACCTGTCAACCATACAGTGAGGCTGTTCCACAGACGGTAATCGAGCATAGTCTCATACTTTACCATACCCATGAATCTTGTCGAAGGCGGTTTGAGAGTAATAATCTGAGTACCACCAATTGCCTCACCGATGTTGGCGGGAGTACCTCCAAGCACGACTTGAATCTCCGCAATGGCTTCCTTAGGGACATTGACACCAGTACGTGTACGGACGCCACCAACTTGGGTCACCATACCTTCCTCACCACGAGCTGTTCCTGTACCACCATCACTGTATCCCACACCAGCCACAGCTGCAACAATACCGTCGACCGAGTTGGCAGGCATCTTGCCGATATCATCGGCAGATAGACGCGTACCCGACTCAGGAGCACCGATCTCGATGACAGGGACTTTCTGAGCCTTGACAATAACTTCTTTCAATTGCTGGCCCGACTTGGCCAGTTTTTCGTTGTAGATAGTGAAACCTGTAGCCTTTACGTTGATTTCAGTTTTCACCGTGGCATAGCCCATATACGAAACCTCAATCTCGTATTTTCCGACTTGCAGACCTTTAATGGTATAATTACCATCAAAGTCCGTGCGGGCACCACCCATAATTTGGCCGCCCTGCTTGGCAACGACATTTGCACTCATAAGAGGTTCACCGGTTTTTTCATCGGTGATGGTACCTTTCATTGTACCTTGTGCAAAAGCCACCACCTGTGCAGCTAATAGCAGTCCGATCGTTAATAGTACCTTTCTGAACATACTTGTTGTTTTTGTAGAGAGTTAATTATTTTATTTTATTTCATTTTCCTATTCCAACAGAGGATTTCAATATTCAACTCGCTCAAGAATTGTTTGATAGATGAATGCTTTACGCAAGTCAAAGGTTTCCCCCAATAGCGTCGTTACATTCATGGGTTCATCCTTTGCAGTTACTTCTAACCCTTGCACATTCTCTATTTTCTGTTCTTGCTTCCATTGCTGTGTGGGTTCGGCTTCGTAGGTAAAATACGAATTTTCAAAAATCTCATTGTTTACCTGTGAGTCCTCTTCCTTCACGTCAAAGGAATAATCTTCATCCTCACTTTCCTCTTCAAATATCGTTTCACGTTGGGTCTCATCGTCAAAACCCGGAATGCCAGCAGCACGCTGACGGCGGGCAGTCTTCCAGCTGCTTTTGCCGCTAAGAAGACCACCCACTCCGAGTATTGCAATTGTTATTATGAGATCCAATAAATCCATCTGCTATAATATAATGTATTCAAATATTAATTTGCGGTCTTAAGGCTTTTTGCCTCGCGTCTTTTGCTGACCTCATAAACTATGGGGCAGGCAATGCATACCGATGAGAACATACCGCAAAGTACGCCAACCAACAGAGCGAAGATAAAACCACGAATAACCTCACCACCGAAGATGAACATCATCAACAAAGTGAAGAATGTAGTGCCCGACGTGTTAATGGTACGAGCCAATGTAGCATTGATAGCATCGTTCATGTGCTGAATCATAGTACGTTTGGGGTAAAGAGCACGGTTCTCGCGAACACGGTCAAAAATAACCACCGTAGCATTGATAGAGTATCCTATCACCGTAAGCACAGCTGCGATGAACGACTGATCAACATCAAGGTTAAATGGCAATAACCCACGAAGCAATGCAAACATTCCTATGATAAGAATAGTATCGTGCGTCAAGGCCACGACGCTGCCGACGCCAAAACGCCAGCTGCGGAATCGTATACCAATATAGGCGAACATAACCAACAGACCACCTAATACGGCCAAAATCGAAGACCGTTTCATATCAGTAGCCATTGTAGCCTCAACCTGCTCCGACTGGATGATACCATAAGGATACACCTCAGCATCAGCAAACTGCTGCATAGTTATATCTTTACCGTCATCGGTTTTTCCGAAATACTGTTTTGTTCCAGCGAAAAGACGCTCATTGATCACCATTTCGTCCGTAATCGTATCAGATTCCGACAGATTATGAGCCGTGCGATAGGCCTCATAATACTCCGAAGCATCAATATTGGTCGTTATCTTAACCTGATTGCTCGGACCATAGGACTTCACTTCAGGAGCCTCTTCAAACTCATTGGCGAGACTTGAACGGACATCGACAACGTTAACATCCTTATCGAAACGGACAACATAGGTACGACCACCAGTAAAATCGATGCCCATACTCAAATGGCGTCCGAAAATACCGACAAAGCAAATGACGACAGCACAGACAGCTATAATGTAGAACACCTTACGCTTGCCCATAAAGTCAACATTGGCATTGCGCATGAAGTTTTCGCTGAATTTGAATGAGAAATTGATTTTCTTCTTATGGTTCAACATCCAATCGATAACCAAACGCGTGATGAAGATGCTTGTGAACAGAGAAGTGACAATACCAATGCAGAGCGTCACAGCAAAACCTTGGATGGTTCCAGAGCCAAACATAATCAGCACCAGACCCAGGAGGAAGGTGGTCACCTGGCCATCGATAATAGCCGACATAGCGTTTTTGAAACCCTCATCTACCGCAGTGGCAACACTCTTGCCAGCACGTAGCTCTTCCTTAATACGCTCATATATGATGACGTTACCGTCGACAGCCATAGCCATTGTCAGCACTATACCGGCAATACCAGGCAATGTCAACACAGCACCTATCGATGCAAGCACGCCCATCAGCAAGAACACGTTGGTTATCAGAGCGACAACCGACACCCAACCGGCACGGTTGTAGAAGACAACCATATAAATAAGTACAATAATAAATGCAAGGATGAACGAGACAAGACCCTTGTGAATCGACTCCTGTCCCAGCGAAGGTCCTACCACAGCCTCCTGGACGATACGGGCAGGGGCAGGAAGCTTACCGGACTTCAGCACATTGGCGAGGTCCTTAGCCTCTTCCAGCGTGAAATTGCCGGTAATTGACGAGCGGCCACCAGCGATCTCGCCGTTGACACGCGGAGCAGAACAAACCTGATCGTCGACAACGATAGCAACACACTTGCCAACATTGTCATGAGTAATGTTCTTCCAAGCGTGTGCGCCTTCCGAGTTCATCGTCATCGAAATCTCGTTACCCTCGGTGTTGCCAAGTCCTGGCGGGCATCGGTGATGACGCTGCCGTCCAGCTTGGCCTTCGGGAAGTTGGTGTTGCGGTCG
>Ga0255061_10000537_pt1 | contig 11002 bp, 12 predicted proteins | sample 174RNAGHGhighgp2_FD_183093 | JGI IMG/M metagenome (GOLD analysis project Ga0255061, IMG submission 183093) | Metatranscriptome of sheep rumen microbial communities from Palmerston North, Manawatu-Wanganui, New Zealand - 1742 RNA GHGhigh gp2... | ecosystem: Host-associated > Mammals > Digestive... | reverse complement strand
AACGATCTTCAATTTTTGCCCGATATAAATTTTATTCGGATTCTTAATCCCGTTATCCGCTGCAATCTTTTGATAAGTTGTCCCGTACTTTTTCGCAATAGCGGAAAGCGTATCGCCAAAACGAACGGTATAATATTCAACTTTCTGTTCTTTTGCTGCAAGCAATTCATTAACTTTCTTTTGAACCGAATTATAATTATATCCGGCGGCGGTCAAACGGGCTTTTCGATCCTCACCGTTTCCCCATTTTCCCGCAATAACTTCTTCCGCAAGCTCTTTAATAGTTTTCTTTTTTGGCTTTTCTTCCTTAGTTTTTCCGGCGATAATTGCGGGATAATCTTTATAAGCAATATTCAAATCAACATTCCCAGCAATCCCAGGAATAGAACCTTTGTCGGAATACTGCCAAATTCCGCATTCCCGGCTTGGCTTGGAAGACCATTGCGCAAGCCAAGTATCAAATCTTGAAGTTAATTTTTCAAAACCGTGATTCAAGAAATCAAGATTTGAATAATTCATAGCATAATAGCCGCGTTCTTCCACTCGCTTTAAGAACGCTTCCGCCATTGCTTGAATCAATGCATAATCGGGAATTACACCGTTCTTCTTAGCATTGTTAATGGAATCATATTCATAATCAAAGCACACCGGATATTCAATTTTATAATCTTCGATTGCATTACAAACATAATCCGCTTCCCTCTTTGCTTCATCCACATTCAACGCATAAGAAAACCAATAAACACCAATAGGAAGCCCGATTTCATTACAAGCCTTTGCGTTATAATGAAATGATCCGTCAACATGATTTTTCCCATATCCGGCCCGCAAAATTGCAAATTCAATTCCGCTTTCTTTTACTTTTTTCCAATCTGGACGGCCCTGCCAAGCTGAAACATCAATTCCCTTGAAGCTCACTTGTTTTTGTCCTCCAATCGTTTAATCCGTTCTTCATGATCGTCATGATAACGAAAAAGCATTTCAATATTTTCTTCGTTTCTAACAAGGTGATCCCGGATATATCTTATTTCGTCCGTTGCCTTTTCATTTTGCTTTACAAGCGCATTAATAGAATCACAAAAGTTATCAAGTTTTACATTAACCTTTACGAAATTCTTTTCAATATCAAGCTTTTCATTTGTTCGTGATTCATTGTCTTTCTTGAACGTGCTGATTATTGCAACAATCACACCAACGCAAGAAATAACTGAAAGAATCAAAGAAACACTAATCGTTGTGTCCGGGGACATTTAATCCCCTTCTTTCACTTCCGGAAGCCCGGCAACGCTCGTAAGCAAGGAAAGAACGCCCGCAAGAACAGAAGCGGAAAGAACCATCATCCAATCAACGGAAGACATTACCGCCGCCGTTCCAATCGTTGCAATTGCCGTCTGTGCAACCGTCTTAATTGCGCGGATTGCTGCCGCCTTAAACCATTTCTTAGTGAACATTTTTTGAATCCCCTTTCATTTTTAAACTCCTATTACATAACGCAAAACACAAGCGTTATTTGCATAAGTGATCCCGTTTGCTGTTCCGGTTGATACGTTATTATCATTGCCGCCTATTTTATCATCATGGATATATAAATATTTGCTGCAAATATAACTGAAAGTTACATCGTTCATTAAAAATGAAAACCCTTGGGAAGCGTGATTTGCCACCATATATTTTGGAATGAAAAACGTTCGCCAATGATAATTTTGGGCCTGTCCGCTTGAATACCGGGAAAACACAAGAACAATTCCGTTCGGCTGATCGCTAACTTTTTGTGATAACGTGGCTGTTTGGCTTGCGTTCATATACCACGCGCCCGACCAAAGCAAAGCCCCGTCAAAATCTTTTATCTTCTTCCAATCTCCCCAAGCATTAGAATAATAAAAGCGTTCATAACTTATACTTGAATCCTTGGAACAAGAAGTTATTCGTTGGTAAAGCTGCCCTTCCATTCCGGCATCCATGACTTCAAGCGTGAAAGTTCCGGAAGAAAACGGGCAATTTACAAAATTAGCTGATCCGGCGCTTGCGCTCCCATAGAACCCCGGCGCGGTTATATCGTTCAAATTTGTTCCCGCTTCAATCGGTTCATAGCTTACGCCCCTACGCGCCAAAATCGGGAAATCAATATCAAGTAAATTGTCCGTTTCCGCAACTTTTCCAAAAGCAATTCCTTTTCCGTTTGCTTTAAAATCTATTAAAGTGAAAGCCGTTGGAATATCAAGTTCCGCCCGTGAACCGCTAAAATAATCGTAGAGCTGCAATGCTAATTCATAGGCATAATCAACATTAAAATATGATCCGGAAACAAAGCTTTCATTTCTGGAATAGATATTTCCGGAAGCAATAGCGCCCCATGATTCATTAGAATCTTTCTTTCTATAAACAACTTCATAATATTTATCATTTTTGTTGTTTACACTGGAAATTGAAAAGTTAAGTTCAACTTTTACCCTTGTTCCGTCTGTATCTTCATTCCCGTTCGCGTCACATCGGAAAGCGTTAAACGTTGTGATTTTAGGAAGCGCATAGGCAAGAACAGAAACGTTATTTGTAACCGTGGCTGTTCTTCCGCGTGAATCTGTAACCGTTGTTTTAACCGCCATTGTTCCACTTGCGGTAATAATATTTGAAGTGAAAGAAGCACCGGAATAAGTTACGGATTGAATAACAGTTTGATATTTTGTAACAGTGCTTTTGTAAGCTCCCGCCGCCGTGATTGCAACTTTCAATTTCGATTGATGTTGAACATATCCGCCAAATTTCGCCGCAATTCCGGAAACTGCTTCCGAAATTGCAACGCTTGAAATTGACGGGACAACGGAAGCCGGAACCGTTGCTTTGAAGCTAACGGAAGTCGTACCAATCAAAGTTGATCCGTTATAAGTCTTACAAGTGATTGTTCCGCTTCCGCTTGTAGCGCTTGGAATTGCGTTTGCAAGGGAAAGGGGAACAGTCCACGCATAAGACGCGCCAACGTTTGAAGCAATCGTTCCGGACAAGCTACCGAAAGAATAGCTTAGAACGTGCGTAAAAGCGCTTGTGGCGCGATTTGTGGTAATGGTAAGGGATTTACCCATTTCAACGCTTGAAGCGCTTAGAGACGGTTTTGAAGCCCTTGGAATGGTATTGAAAGTTCCCGTTCCTTTTGCGGTAACTGTTCCATAGTAAGTTCCGGAAAGTGTAACATTGATTCCGGCGTTTACCTCAAAAGCACAAGATTTTGTTCCGTCCGCATTGTGTGAAACGGTAACGGATTTTGTTACAATTGTTTTTGTCTGATTTCCGGAAAGAGACGCATTAAAAGTGAATGAATAGCTTGTTCCGTTAATTTTTAACGTGCCGGATTTCGTTGCGCTTGAATTGATCGTGTAAGAACTTCCTGTTGAAACAAGCTGCGCTTTAACTGTAACGGCGGAAGTATTGTTTGTTACATTTTGGCTTGTAACTTCCCAAACAAGTTTTATCTGATAACCCGTCCGAATTGTAGTTGTATAAGTTCCGCTTGTCGCCATTAAGTCACCTTCTTAAATGACAAATTTCCGTTTTGCCGGGGAATAAAAGCGAAATTTCCAAGCTTCAAAGAACTTAAAAATTCACCGTCCACGGCGTAAAATTTCCGGTTTTGCCAATATGCAATTTCCGCGTTATTCTCCAAAAATGAAATTCTATCATTCTCAATCCGCAAAGTTAGCTTGTTTCCTTCTTCTCCAAGAATGATATTTCCATTTTCAAAACGAATATATTTTGTAATCTCTTGAAATTGCGCATCCGTTCCGGCTTGAACATCCTCTATTTCTTTCCAAAATTCGTTAAACTGAAATTCAAAAGAATCATTTGTTTGTGTGAACTTTGTATTGATAGATTCAACTAATTCTTCCGCATCCGATTTTAAATAATAATCTTCCGAAACAGTTTTAATAATTTCCGTTGCTGTTTGCGAAATTTGGGAACTTGTTTGCTCTTGCAATTCAATAATTGCGTCATTTGTAATTCCCAAATTTGATTCAACGTTTTCAACTTTTTGTATCAGATTGCTTGTTGAATTGCTTGAATTCGTTGTTTGCTCCGTAAAAGTCAAATACGTTGTTCCAAGCGTTAATTTATTGCTTGTCGGATTTGTCAATTCAATAGAAAGCTTTTTTACAAGAAAAGTTGAATCTATTCCGTGGGGCTTCGTATAAACTTTGATATAAGTTCCAAGTTTGAACCCGGAAATATCCTTGTTCAAAGCCGCCAAATCAAAGCCGCTCAATTCGATTGTTACGGATTGATTGATTGAAGTTGAAAGATATTCTTTCCCTTTTCTCAAAAGATTTATAGCTTGTGTAACATCGTCCCATGTTTGAGTTTTGAAAATCCATCCGTATTTTTTAACGGCTTCTTTTGAATAAACATAATCGCCTTTTTTACAAATATCGTCCGCTTCTTCATCTTCCAAATCTGAAATTGTAAGCCTTTTTTCGGAAGAAGTTTCTGTTTCGGATTCTTCTTTTGCTCCAAGGGGAATGATAGCCGTTGCAATATCTTCCCCCTTCATGATCTTGTCAAAGTCTAAAAGATTTTTTGCAAATTCGATTGTTTGATTTGAAATCACATCGAAATCATCAAGATAATCAATATAATTTCCGTCTTCTTCATGCCGAACTTGTAAATATCCCCCGTTAGTTTCTATCAATTTTTTATTAATAGAATCCCAGGTATTTAAATAAGTGGAATCGGAACGAACAATATAATTGTTTGGATCGACAACCGTTATTCTTCCAACTTTGAATTGTCTATCAGAATCAACTTGGGAATTGTGATTTTCAATAAAAAACGTGAATAATTCTTCAACGGTAGTATGCTTGTCACCGCTCATGAAATCCCACGGCCTTTGAATGGAATCACAAAGAAAAGCAAGTTCCCCTTCACAAGAAACTTGCTTTTCGTTATAAAATCCTTGTGCATCGTTTAAGATTCTTCCCCGGAAAATTAAATAACCGTCTTGATAAACTGTAATAATTGATTTTAATTTTTCAAGTTTATCAAAATAAGGGTGTTCCGGATGAATCAAAAAATCAAAGCTTCCGGTTTTATTCAATTCAACATCAAGTTTGGGGCTGAAAATCTTCAAAGTTTCAATTTCCGGATCATATAACAAATAGTTATCCGAATAAACTTTATACATTTACAGCCCCCCTTCTTGATATTTGATTTCTATTGTTCCTGTTCCCGAAACAGTTAAAAAATTCTTTCCCGCTGTCAAATAAATTTCCGGGAAAGTCCAAGTTCCGGCGGAAACTCTATAACTATTATTTTGAAAAATAATATTCATTTCCGCGCTTGTTTTAATCACCGGATTTACACGCCGCCGCAAGTTGTTTAAAACAATCTCTTTTGTTCCGTTAATATCTTCCGTTATGATCGTTTCATACATTTTGTATTTGAACGGCTCACAATCGCAATCAATTGTTAGTTCCCCAATATTTTTATTTGCTTTCCATGCTGAAACAGAAACACGGCCCACATAATAAAAATCCGGATCATCGTCAAGGATAATCCGGATTTTCTTTCCGTGGATCGCATTTTGAATTTTAGAAAACAGATTTAAAAATTCTTGCTGCCTAACAATTGTCGAAAACTTAAAAGATAGCAGCCTATTTTTATAATTTATATCCCCGAAATATTCAGTAATATCAAGAACGCCATCCGCTCCCGGTATTTCAACGCTTTGTGTTTTTGTTTCGGCGGCTCCGATTGTTTTTTCTCCAAGAATAAGGGAAAAGTCCCGCCAAGAATGATAATCGCCAAATTTAACGCCTTTGATTTTCATTTTTTAACGTCCCCTTTCCCTTAATCTGTTGATTTCGCCAAGCCTTGAATCCATTCCGGAAGCAAGTTCCCCGACAAGAACGCCATTATTAAGAACAATCTGTTTGCTGCTATTGCTGACAAGCTCCGGCATATACTCCGCAAGCATTGAAATTAACGTTTCAAGCCGCTGCTCCGTTCCGCTGATTTCGTTTCTAATATTGGAACGAATCATTCCCATTAGAGTATTAACACCGGAAACAACCTCCGGCCCTGCTTCACCACCCGCCATTAATTCACCGTTTGAATTATATCCGAACAGTGTCGGACGGGTCATAATCATAGGATTATTCATAGCCTTTGCGTACCATTCAATGGAAAGCTTCGGAATTGATCCTTTTAACAAATCACCAATTTTCCATCCGGACGGGCTAATTCCAAAATGGGGCATTTTCAATTTGGGCCATTTGAAATCAAAATCGAAAAACCCTTTTATCTTGTCAATTGCACCTTTTACAAGATCGCGGGCCGCTTCAATCGGTTTTTTAATTGCGTTTTTAATTCCATCCCAAACAGTTGTAACGCTTGATTTGACTCCGTTAAACACGCTTGAAACAGTTGATTTAATTCCATTTACAACGCTTGAAACAAGGCTTTTCGCCGCATTAATCGGAACAGAAATAGCGTTTTTAATTGCATTCCAAACTGTTGTAACAACGGATTTAACAGCATTGAACACCGTTGTTACAATGCTTTTAATTTTGTTAATCGCCGTGGAAACTTTTTCACTGATCCAATCCCAAGCCCCGCCAACTGTATTTTTAATTCCGTTCCAAATTGTAGAAAAGAATCCGGAAACTGCTGTCCAAACCGTTGTAATAATGTCACTTACAACATTAATTGCCGTGGAAACTTTTTCTTTGATCCATTCCCAAGCTGCAAAAACATATTCTTTGCAATTCTCCCAAATGAACCGGAAAGGCAAAGTAATAATTTGCCATGCTGCCGAAATCAAAGAACCAATAATTTCTAATCCAATACGAACGGCATTTTTAATTCCTTCCCATACGGTAGAAACGGTTTCTTTAATTCCGTTCCAAAGATTAACAAACCAATCAGAAACAGCTTGCCAAGTTGAAGAAAACCATTCCGCAACTGCTAAAGCTGCTGATTTGATTTTTTCCCATAGTCCAATCCAAAAGTTTCTGAATTCTTCACTATTGTTCCAAAGATAAATGAAAGCTGCGACAAGTGCGGCGATTGCTGAAATAATCAATCCAATTGGATTTGCATTTTGCGCGGCATTCAATAACCATTGCGCCGCTGCTGCTGCTTTTGTTTTGACTTCCATAGCCATTAAAACGGCATTATAAGCAATAATTCCGGCGGTAAGCCCCGCAATAACTCCGATTAAAACTTGAATTGTCGTTTGATTTTCGGAAATCCATGTTTTCAATTCTTCAAATTTTTGACTTGCAATATCCACAATCCCGGAAAGCTTTTCCATTGCCGGAAGAACAACATTTTGAAGCAATGGTTCACCGATTTGGGCTTTAAATTGCCGCCATTTTTCAGTTAAATTTGCTTGAACATTCGCGTATTGATCCGCTTCTTTTGCAGCCTGTCCAGTAGCACCGGACATTTCAAACATATTTTCCGCATACTGTAAGCGCGTGGCCTGTTTTGTTGCTTCGTCCAATTCCGCCCATGCTTTAGTTTCGGAAACAATACCTTGTTCAACTGCATAAGCGGCCATTTGTGTATCATTTGCAAAAAGGCCGATTGCTTCACCGCCCTCATAAGAACCGTTAATAAAGCTGTTCAAATGGGACATAGATTCATCAAGCGATTTATCCCAAAAAGCCGCCGCATCCGCTGCAAGATTCAATCCACGCGCTGCATAATCGGTAGCATCTTCAACATCATATCCAAGGCCCTTAAATTTTGCGGTCATGGAAGTCATATAGGGCGTTAATCGTGTATCTACCATTCCGGTAGCTTCCGCAATTTTAGCAACCTTTGCGCTTGCTTCATCGGAATAATCGCCCATGATTTGTTCAAATGCGGAAACTTCGGCGGAAACTTCCGCCGCCATATTCACAACTTCTTTGCCGAAACTGATAATTTTATCAATGGCAAAAGCCGCCGCAACCGCCGCCGCAATCTTTCCAAATGCTTTTGAAAGTCTGCTTTCTGCTTCTTCACCTTTTCCGGCGGTATCATCAATGGCATCGTTCGCTTCATCATTGTTAATCGCAATCGTGCCAAAAAGTTTAAATAGTTCCATAGTTTACCCCCTAACCGGGAACAAAACTTGAAAGAATATCTTTTGAATCTTTAATCGTTGTTTCAAGATTTTCAACGGGAACTTCTTTTTTCGGCTCAATAGCTTTTTTGAATTCATCAAAAGATTTATCAAAAACCCTATGTAGCCAAAATTCATATTCTTGTCTTTCATTCTCAAAATCTATGAATTCAAGAACAAAATCAAAGAATCTCCCGCAAGAAATCATTTCATCCAATAAAATAAATGGACTTGCATATTTGGAAAATAGCAAGTCCATAAATTTCAAATCTCCTACTTGAACAATCTTGAAACAACCCCAATAAAATCCTTGAAATCCTCTTTCTTTACAAGCTCAATAATCATTTCCGCAAAATCCGCCATTGAAGCATTTTCGATTTCGGAAACTTTAAGCCCGGTAACACTCGCAAGGAAATTAAAAATATCCTTTTCGCAATCCGGCAAATGAGAAAGAATAACCCCGGCAATATCAATCACAATCGTAAATCCAACCGCGCTTGTATCGGCTTCCTTGTCTTTTCCGGCTTTCTTAACAAGTGCTTTTACTGCATCACTTTCAAAGCATTCCTTGAACTCTTTAATTCCGATTTTGGAAATGATTTTGGACATAGGAAAAATATCTTTACTTGTAAGCTGTCTGAAAGTATATTCCATGATTGTTCAATTCCTTTCTATTAAGCTGCGGGCGTAGGATAGTAGATATGCCAAGGTAAAGTGTCCGCTTCCGGCGTAAGATCGGCCATACATTCAAAAGTGAAAGCGGGAACGGCTGCTTCCTTGTTCTTTCCTTCAAGTTCAAGGCCGGAAGTACAAAGGGCATAATCAAAAACAATGACAATCGGCGTTCCGTCAATCGTCTTGCCAACATAGCCCATATGCTCCAAATAATCCCCTTCCTTAATGCGGGCGCGGCTCGTAATCTCGTTATAGCCCGTTGCGGTTTCGCTTGCCTTTTCATCCCCAATAAGGGCCATTTTCAGAATTTCGCCCGTAAGCTCAATAGGATTGATTTCAAGCGTGGCGGTTTCGCCAACCTTAACCGTAAGGCCCTTAACCTTAACAAGTGCGCCGTCTACGGGAACATCGTAAAATTCCGGCGTAATAGTAAGCTTAGAACCGCCGGAAGTAGCACAAATAAGGGATTCTTCAAAGTTCCACTTACCTTCACCAAACGTCAAACCCTTGTGAATCGTACCCGCGCCAAGCATTACAGTTTTTGGCGTGTTCTGCGTAATACCGGAAGATTTGAATTCGTCGCCAAGTGCCATATTAATTCACACTCCATTCTTTAACTGTCAAATTAATTTGAATTCTTTTTAATTCCGCGTCCCCCGTTGGAACGGGAAAAGCTGAATCATAAAAAACGGCAATTCCCGAATGATTTTCAAGAATTGCCGTTAATCCTGTTACTTTTGAAAATAACTTTTCAATTTGTGATTTCGCTTCTTCAAGCAAAATCCATTTCCGCGCCGTTCCGGTAAGAATAAAAGTTGTTTCTTGCAAGCCGCTTTCATCCGTTGACGGGGATTCGGAATATTCACCGACAAAGTAAGCTTCCGGAACGGGATCACTTGTCCACTCCATGAATTCATATTCAATTCCGATTTCTTCAAGCTTAGAAGAAATAAAGCCTAATACTTCACTTGTCATGATCCTAATTCCCCTTTTAAGATTGCTGCAAGTCTGCTTTGCAATTTACCTTTTGTTCCGTCCCAAGCGTGTTGTAAACTTCTTCGTGGGCGTTTTCCGTGTGTATAATGCCATTGTCCTTTAATATCTTGATAAGCCCACGGCGTTTTTCTTCCGTCCCCATGCAACGCATATTGTCCGGTTCCAAATTCGTTCCAAATGGCATTTTCAAGCGGACTTCCTATCGTGGCTTCGCCTTTTGATTCATCAATTTTATAGTCCCACGATCCCTTCAACTGTCCCGTTTGAACGGGCGTGTTTCTTTGTGTTTGGGAAACTAATTCCCCGGAAGCTTCATAAAGAAATTTTAGAACAGCTTCGTCCAGAGCGGCTTTAACTTCCATTGAATTATTTTGAAATTCAATATCCGCCATTATTGACCACCCGTATATTTTAGATAGATTTCAAGCTGATAATGAAGCTCCATAGGATCATCAATCAACAAAACATCATATCTTTCATCTTTAATAATCATCCGGGAATTTTCCGCTTTAACGGCGCTGTCAAGCTCCACATAATCACAAATAAAAACGTGTGTCGATTCTTGAATCTTAGAACTATAATTTTGATATTGTGAATCGCCCGCTTGATAATCAAGAAAGCCCGTAAGAGTATTAACGGGCTTCCAATTTTGAATCTTTTCCCCAATGGCGTTTTTTGTGAATCTGTCTTTAATTTGAAGTTCTGCAACAATATTTCCGCCTATTGCTTTCATGCTCAAAACCTCGCTTTAACATACGGGATTAAAAACGCCGTAAGCTTGCGGGGAACTCCAAGCGTGGAATCAATATCGGATTCCGTTGAATCACTCGCATAGCTCACGGAATGCCGGGAAATGGTTTCGGAAGAAATAGGCGCTTGCGTTTTATCGCCGCTGTTTTGAAGTTCATTTTTCAAAATCCATTTCAAGCAATCAATAACTCCCATTTGAACATCCGGCGGATAATAAATCTTTGTCGCAATAACTCCGATTTCATCAACCAAATCCGTGTCTTCATAATCTCCGACAACATACAAACCATTGTTATATTTGGATTCTGAAATTTCGATTGTGTCCCCTTCTTTGAAAATCGGTAAATCAAAGAAAAAAGCCCCGTTTTCAACATCGGCAGCACAACGGCGGTTTCTCTTTTGGAAATTGTTATTTGTCCGCGCCCGGATCAAAGATTCAAGCGCGGACAATTTTTCTTTGATTTGGGAATCTGTCAAATCTGTTTT
>Ga0255061_10000535_pt1 | contig 11016 bp, 8 predicted proteins | sample 174RNAGHGhighgp2_FD_183093 | JGI IMG/M metagenome (GOLD analysis project Ga0255061, IMG submission 183093) | Metatranscriptome of sheep rumen microbial communities from Palmerston North, Manawatu-Wanganui, New Zealand - 1742 RNA GHGhigh gp2... | ecosystem: Host-associated > Mammals > Digestive... | reverse complement strand
GGAGGAAGTTTCCGTGTCAACATTTGCTTATGAGGCTTTAAATTCCGAGGGAAAACTTATTAAAGGATCTCTTGAAGCGGACAACGTAGACAGAGCCAGAGACAGTGTCAAAGCTCAGGGACTTACCGTTGTTAGTTTAGGTGCACAGAACGCACTCAGTAAGGATATTAGTTTTGATCTTAGCAAGGGACCTTCTGTCAGAGATCTTTCAGTCTTCTGTAGACAGTTCGTTTCCATGATCAGAGCCGGTGTAACCATTCTTGATTCACTTCAGATGCTTGGAGAGTCTACTGAGAATAAAAAGCTTCAGGAAGCAATATTCAGTGTTAAGACAAGCACTGAAACCGGTATGACACTTTCGGGAGCAATGGCAGAGTTCCCTACAATATTCCCCTCACTCCTTATTAGCATGGTAACTGCCGGTGAAGCTTCAGGTTCACTTGATATAGCATTCGACAGAATGGCAAGACAGTTCGAGAGAACCAGCCGCACACAGGCACTTATTAAGAAGGCAATGATTTATCCTATCATCGTTGTTATCGTTGCTATCGCTGTTGTAATCGTAATGCTCGAAGTTGTTATTCCTACATATACTTCGATGTTCGCTGAGATGGATACCGAGCTTCCTGCAATTACCAAAGCGGTTGTTGCAATGAGCGATGGCTTGAAGAACTATTGGTTCATTATTGTTCCTGTCGTTGGCGCGATTGTTTTCGGTATCATTACATTTAAGAATACCGATCAGGGTAAGCATTTCTTCGGCAAGATTGCAATCAATCTTCCTCTTACCAAGGAAATTACCGTAAAGAGCGCATCCGCTCTTATGTCCAGAACACTCAGTACTCTTATCGGCGCCGGACTTCCTCTTGTAGAAGCTGTTGATATTACTTCGGGAGTTATGACTAATATTTACTTTAAGGAAGCTCTTGAGCACGCTAAGGAAGAGATCACAATCGGTCAGGCACTTTCAAGACCTCTTGAAGAAGCCGGAATATTCCCTCCCATGGTTTATTATATGGTAAGAATCGGTGAGGAAACCGGTAATATCGAAGATATGCTTAATAAGAATGCACAGTATTACGAGGAAGAAGTTGAGATGGCAGTTCAGTCGTTCATGGCAATGCTCGAGCCTTTGATCATTATTGTACTTGCAGCAATAGTCGGCGTACTTATCGGTGCGGTTATGGCTCCCATGCTCGCAATGTACAAAGGTCTCGACAATCTGTAATTCATTTCGAATCAACCGCCTGTGTAGAAGGGCAGAGGCGTTTGAGATATAAACAAATTCATTTATTTAAAGGAGAGATTATTATGAAGAAGAACAACAATGGTTTTTCACTCGTAGAGCTCATCATCGTTATTGCTATCATGGCAGTACTTGTAGGTGTTCTTGCACCTCAGTTCATCAAGTATGTTGAGCAGTCCAGAAGATCACGTGACATCGCTACCGCTCAGGAAGTAAGAGAAGCAGTTCTCGCTGATATCGCTGACGGCGTTATCACCAACGGAACTTCACTTACTGCTTCTACCGGAACTCCCAGCTCACTTGGCGATACCCCTACTGCATCTGCTACTATTTGCAAGGGACAGAGCTTCGTTGCTACTTACAATGTTACTTCCGGAACCTGCTCAGTTAAGATTGGTTCTCGTTCTGAGGATCTTACCACTGAATCTGGTGCATCTGCATACAAGGCAGCTACATCATAATCTGATCTAATGTTTTATTTCCGCATTTACATCGGAATAATCGTCTTTCTCTTTGGGATTACGGTAGGCAGTTTCTTGAATGTGCTGATCTATCGTATCCCGAAGAAGGAAGATTTTGTCAAGGAACGCTCTCATTGCATGAGCTGCGGATACCAGCTTGAGTGGTATGATCTCATCCCACTTTTTAGTTGGCTTACCCTCAGAGGTAGATGCAGGAAATGCAAGTCTAAGATTTCTATTCAGTATCCCCTGATAGAGGCACTTAACGGAACTTTATGGCTTGTAACTTATTTGCTTTTCGACTATAGCATTACAACCCTTCTGTATTGCTTGTTGATTAGTGCTTTGATCGCACTGAGTGTGATCGATTTTCGTACGTACGAAATACCGGTCGGATTTAATATTTTTATACTGGTATTGGGTACGATAAGGCTGGTTTATGAGTTTATCATAGATCACAATTCTTGGCCGGAATACATTATCGGCCTGGTATCAGTCAGTGTACCACTTTTATTGATCTTTTATGCGACCAAGGGAAGAGGCATTGGAGGCGGTGACGTCAAGCTTATGGGGGCCGCAGGTCTTCTGCTTGGATGGAAATTGGTCATCCTGGCCTTTTTCCTTGGTTGTTTGTTGGGTTCGATTATACATGTTGCACGCATGAAGATTAGCGGAGAATCTCATGTGCTGGCTATGGGTCCATATCTGTCCGCGGGTATAATTATCAGTATTTATGCCGGGGAATGGATGATTACTAAGTATTTTAATTATTTGGATTCACTTCTCGTGAATTTTATAGGGTTTTGATCTTTGAATGATACAGATAATAGGTATCTGTTCATAATAAATTATTTTTAAAGAGGGTAGGATATGGCTTCCAAGATTCTAAGCATTGAGCTCAGTAACACGACGATCCGTATCGTCCAAATGGACTACAAGACTACAAACCCCAGAGTTTACTATCATGTAGTCTGCAACACACCGGAGAACTCCATTAATGATGGATATCTCATCAACCCTGATGCTGTGGCTAATGCCATCAGGACCGCACTGGTTTCTAATAGAATTAAGGGAACCAAGAACGTTATTTTTACTATCTCTTCTACTAAGATAGTAACTCGTGAGCAGCAGCTTCCTCAGATGAAAGCGGCTCAGCTCGATTCAATGATCCAGACCAATCTTTCAGACTATTTCCCCATCGACCTTGATAACTATCAGGTCGCTTATACTGTTCTTGGAACAATTGATGAGGGAAAAGATGCCGGAAAACTTCGTGTTTCCATTATGGCAGCTGAAAATAATCTGGTAGAGAGCTATAAACAGCTGGCTGCATCATGCGGACTTACTCTTGTACAGGTTGATAACGTTGCAAACTCTGTTTATCAGGTACTTAAGAGCGAGAATAAGACTCAGTGCAAGATGGTTCTTAAAATAGAAGAGAACGCTACTTCCGTTCTTGTAATTAAGAACGAAAGCCTTCTTCTTCAGAGAAACATCGGTTTCGGATTTTTACCGGCTATTAAGGAAATTATGCATCAGCCCGCTTTCCAGGCTGTTAGTGAATTTGATGCTCGTAATATTGCTATGAAGAGAGCTTGTATTAGGAAGACTCTCAACGAAGCGACTGCCATCACAGACAGTGAAGATATGCCCGAGCCTTCCGAAGGTCAGGCAATGACTAATGCCCGTCAGGCTGTTACCGATAGCCTTGAAGATCTTGTGAAGGGTATTCAGAGAGTTATTAACTATTATAATTCTACCAACTCATCTAACCCTCTTGATCTCTGCTATATCTGTGGTGCCGGCGGATCCATTAACGGTATTTCTCACCTGCTTTCCAATGAACTCGGACTTAAGGTAAGTGTTCTCAGAAAGCTCGAGAATGTTGCTTATTCGGTTCTTGGAGATAATGCCGACCTTTATAATTATGTTGCTTCAATCGGTGCAATTTATGCTCCTGTAGGATTCTTCTCCAGAGCTAAGGCTAACAGGGCCAAGAATGCTACTAATTATGGCAAACTCACTCCTCTTGTTGTTATTTTAGGTGTTTTGGTAGCTCTGGCATTTATTGGCAAAGGCTTCCTTGATATGAAGGCTGCGCAGGATACCAATAATGAATTAAAAGCTACAGAGGCAAGATATAAGCAGTCTGAAGAGATTTACAACACTTATGCTGCAGTTCTTAACTTCTACAGAGAAGTAGCTGTTGGCCAGTCTATGAGTCAGAGATCTTCTGATATTATTGCAGAGTTCCTTGGTGAGCTCGAAGTCAAGATGCCTTCAAACATGACTTTGACCGAGTTTACCACTGATGATGAGAAGTTTACTATGACCGTTGAAGTTCTCGATAAGAATACCGCAATCGGTGTTATCGAAACTCTCAGAACCTTTGATTCGGTTGCAGCTGTCAGCGTTGAATCTCTTGAAGAAGTTGAAGACAGGCTTGATGAAGAGCAAGTAGCTGAACTTTCCGGCGTTTCCGTGATTGATGAGACAGGAGAAGCAGAAGAAGGCGAAGAAGTAATCGAGATTGAAGAAAAGGATGATAAGGAGGACATAGCCGATGAAGAAGAAGGAGAAGAGGAAACCGCTCTTTCCGTTAATCATATCGGCACCTATTATCTAAGAATAGATCCCGAAACTGATGAGACTTACTTTGTAAGAAAATATGTCAGATTTACCGTTGACTGCATCTATACACCCGCTGATGAGGTTGTTATAGAAAGCAATGTTGATATGGGTGAGGAGGCAGCAAACTAATGGGTAAGAATAAAGTTGATGATAAGTCTAAGTTTCTTTATGCAGTTATTTTAGTAGTTCTTGGCGTCGGCATTGCGTTCCTCTTCGGATACAGAAAACTCGAGGCTAAGGCGACTGCTTATGAAGCAGATAATGCTAATCTCAGAACCAGAATTGCAGCTCTTGAACAGTATTATCTTACTGAGGAGCAGAACAAAGAAGATACAGAGAAGATGACTGAAGAGATTAAAGAGATTTTCAGTGAATACTCGGGAGATGCCAGATTTGAGGATGCAGTTTATGAAGCATATCATCTCTATGGTGCTTCCATGAACACTATTGAGTATGATACCATCGGATTTACCGAGAATCTACCCATTAAGGAAATTCCTTCCGAAGTAGTTACCGCAGCCGGAATCGAAGAATATACCGAAGCCATTAATTTCATGCAGATGGATGTTTCTTATTCCGGGAAAGTAACCTATGAAGGCCTTAAGGGAATGATCGAACAGATTGCAACCGGTGATTACAATCTTGCAATCGGTGAAATGTCATATCAGATTACCGACAGCGGATATATTGAGGGAGATACTCTTCTTTCATTCTATTCTGTAGACGGTGCCGGATGCGAGTATGAAGAAGTACCTGTTGTAGCTTATCAGACCGGTCTTTCGAACCTCTTTGGTGTTAGCGGAACGGTTACCGGTGTTGCTGATATAAATTCTGAGAATAATTAATAGAACATCTGATTAATGCTGGTCGGATTGGGGTTTAATATGAGATTAAAGCAGATTATCAAACAGAATAAAGGTATGTCATTAGTGGAACTTTTGGTTGCTATGGCAATATTTGCAGCGGCCATTATTCCCATGATGTATGCATTTGTGTATTCCACGGGATATAACTTTAAGGCTCAGAGAACAATGCAATCCACCGGCATTGCTCAGGCGATTATTGAGAAATGTAAAGGTCAGGGTGTAGACGCAGGCGATATTATTAGCGGCCTTACCAGCGGTGAATTATTAAACAGCGATCCTGCTTTTACTGTAGGAAGTGTTTCACCTTCGATGGGAACTTATTGGCTGAAGGATGTCAGAGCTACAAATGTAGCATCTGATACCGGTGTCGGCGGTGTTGATGCCGGTAATGCATCAAGACGTTACTATGATGTTAAAGTTGAATTTCAGCAGTGCATTGATGATTATACCAATCCCGCTCAGCTTATGGATAGCGGTGTAACCGATTCTTCTTCGATTCAGTCCATGTCTGCTGTAACTGCTAATTTCTGTGATCTTTGGACGGATAATCTTAAAGCAGAAGATGCAGTGGCTCAGGCTACGATTATATCAATCATTAAAAATGATGTAATCAAGGATGCTAATGTAACCGGATACACTCCTAAGGATGGACTTGCAAATTCTTTCAGCGAATCCAATATTCTTATTAACAGAATTGCTGTGGACAGATATATATATGTGACAGCGACCAATTCCGGCGTTAATGTTAAAGTCGAATATTATCTTAATAATGGCGGATATGACGGTGATTCCAACGGAACGGGAGACAGTTCTACTTTTACACTGTCACCTTCTTCAAAAGTGATCAGTGGTGTTTCGTATCCGCTTGGTTGTTCGGGAACATTATCTTCTGATTACTCAAAAGCTACCGGCAATCCTTTCTATGTAGCTGACTTTGATGGAACTCCCGATAACGGATTTGACCTTTTGGGATCCGGTGCTGCTCCTGTTCCTGCTACAGCAATATATTTCTATTATTATCCCGGATATGTAGCGGTTAATGCTGATCATATCAGCCTTAACGATCACTTTATTCTCGATAATCAGATGAGCAGTTCCGCACAGGTTAATGGTAATTTCATAAACAGGCTTGATTTTTACCTGTTCAAACAGTATGACACTACCCTTACTTCTGCAGAGAAGAACAGAGGTGAACATAATTATCAGCCTGAAATAACGATGATCAATGATGTAGATCTTAAGTTTGACACTTATCTGTATCATAATCTTCTTTGGGATGTTGAGGATGGATCTTCTCTTAGTACATATCATCCTGATAGCAATATTCATGAAGGAACCAGATGTCATAATATGACGATTAAAGACATCAATAATTCCAGTTATGCTGCAGGCTTCAGAGACAATAACGGTAGTGATAATACCTTTGGTAATTCAGATGATTATCAGTCTTATGTATTGTCGGATTATGCAACTCTTCCTTATAGAAGTGAACCTCAGATGGGTACCAGAACGATGTATCAGACTAGATTTATGATTACTGTCAGTGTTTATCCTGCCGGTGAGACAACTAATCCGATAGAGGTTATGAGCGCAGAAATTCTTAATTGGTGATTATTATGAAATTAAACAACAAGGTTAATACATCTATTAAAAAAGATAATAAGGGTGCTGCTCTGATTGTTTGTATCATAATTCTTCTTTTTGTAAGTATTCTTGCTACAGTTATTCTGTATATGTCAGGAATTAACTTCAGAATGAAGAAAGCAGAGTATCATACTAAGATTGCTTTCTACGGAGGAGAGGAAACTCTGGAGAGAATGCAGTCGAATCTTGTTGTCCCTGTATCAGAGGCATATAATCTTGCCTACACTACCACAAATACTCATTATACGGATCTTGGTTCGCCGGATGCCAGAAGAGCATTTTTCTATAATGAATTTTATAAGGAATTGCAGACCATACTTGTAGAAAATTATTCCGGTGGAGCAGGAAATACCACATCTATAGGTCTGGATGGATCCAGCGTTACTGATTCTTATCTTATTAAATATATGCTTCATAATCTTACTTATTCCGATGGAAGCAATACTCCGTATAACGGTGTTGCCGTAAACGATATTTATTGTAATGGTGATGCTGCACTTTCATCATACTCCAATCCCTCTTATAGTAATAATCCAATGGCTTTCGTTAATACTCTTATGTCCGTAAGAGAAGCAGATGGTACTTCGACCTATTTTCCCGGAAATGCCGATGGTTCTCCCAGAGTATACATCGTAGTTTCTTCTTATCTTGATAATGGAACTGCCAATGCAAATTATCAGAGTTTTGTTCAGCTTTCTACTGACTCTGTTCAGCCTCAGACTCCCAATCAGGCGAATCCTTCGCTTTTGAAAGAAGGCAAGGAGTGCAGACTGTTATTTAAAAACATTTGCGTAGTCATGGTTCAGGACGGATACACTTCGGTCATTAAGACCGATCTTGCTGTCCAGCTTCCTCCAGTTGATTGGAATGGTGGCATGCATACTACCGAATATACAAATTGGGATGTATATGAACTGTTCTATTATGTAAATTGGCAGAAGAGCTAAGGTAACAGTATGGAAAATAATAAGAGTTTAAAATCTAATAATGCAGGTTTTTCGATTATCGAGCTTATTATTGTAATCGCAATAATGGCTGTAATAGGTGCTGCAGCATTCCTTACAACAGCTGTAGCAACAGACAAGCATGTTAATTCCTGTGCTCAGAAGATTACTTCATCTCTTGAACAGACCAGGAGCATTACTCTCGGCAAGCAGGAGGGCTATGTGGAAATCTGGCAGACAACAGGAGATTATGTAAGATGCCAGATGTATATTGACGGTAAAGCTTACGGTGATGAAGTAAGTATCGGTCATCCCGGATTAACGGTAACGGTTAATATGAGTGATGGCACAAGCCCGACTCTTACATCCTTAGGAGCTTCTCATACTAAAATATCTTTTTCCAGAAGTAATGGTGGAGTTATTGATGCCGTTAATGTTGAATCTATTGTTGTAAGTAACGGTAGAAGACAGATTACAATTACCATTGATAAATTTTCAGGAAGAATTGAAATGGGTGAGGTAGTTGTATTATAATATGTTTTGGATGAATATCCTTTACTAGTTGTCTTTATTTAAGAAGGAGAACATGATGAAGAAACTGATTAACCGGAAAGGAAAGCTGGGGGCTGCAGGTTTATCACTTGTTGAGCTTATAATTTCCATCGCCATTCTTGCCGTTGTCGGTACTGCAATAGGCGGAGCTATGTACGTCAGCTCAAGGAGTTATACCAAAGGTTCTTCAGAGGTAAGCGTTCAGGAGGAGGCACAGGTTGCTGCAAACCTTATCTGTGATTGGCTTGTAGATGCTACTGCTGTCAACCCTAATGATCCTAATGATCTTTCAGCGGGATTTGTAGATTCTACTACTGCCGGCGTTTTAAGTGAGCTTTGGATTTATCATCCCGAAGGAAATGATGAGATGATTATCCATGTATATCAGAACGGAACCGATCTGATGTACGATGCGAGTAAATATATTGATCCCAATAACCACTCCGCAGGTGTTACTGCTGTAAGCGGTGGTGTTTTGGCGTCTAACCTTAAACCCGGTGCTTCTGTTGGATTCTTTACCACCTTCGGCAAAGACAGAAATGTACGTATATCTCTTGATTTTGAGGTTAATAACAGAACTTATCATGCTGCAACAGATTCGACTTCAAGAAACCATGATTTTGTAGCTACAGATGGAGCAGTTGTTGCAGGTACTCCTACACTTACACTTGATCTTCCTAAGACTACTATAGGTGGAGAGGTTGTTTATTACTGCGTTCTTGAACCCGGACAGAACGCTTCAAGAGGTGCAGATTTTACATTTACCGCTACATTACACGGTACGGATGTTTCTTCTGCAAGCATTTCCGTATCTCCTGCTACTTCATCCGGAGATACAACGATTGCTCTTTCAAACGGCCCTGCCAATAATGTTAAAAATGTTACTGTAGGATGTACTGATACTGCATCCACAGCTGGTGTTTATACATTTACCGGTACCGCTTCAAATGGTACAGCTCCTACTGTAAAGTGCTATGTTTTGATCAGAAGAGCTACTAAGTGTGTCTTCTCACATGCTACTGCAAGTGTTGCTGCAGGTTCACCTGCAGGAACCGGTTTAGCAGGATGTGTATATAATGTTGAAACGGTTGATCTCGGACTTCAGAATGAGACCAGAGTAAATGCCGGCAAGTTTGATATGTCTCCTTATAATTATCAGGATCCTTCTGAGGTTAAGTTCTTCTATAGACTGTATGATGATGCTTCCGGTAATTATGTTGATGCTTCAAGCTATGTATCTGCTACTGAGATGACTTCCGGAACACCCAGTGTTCAGGTTACTCTCACAAACAGCATACCTTCAGACCTCTATGTAATTGCTGTTTCCACACATTCGGGTGCTATTACTCCTTCGTCTCTTAACTATAATGTAAGCTGGGGATATGATGAGTCAGTTTCACCTGCTGTTCCCTGTGTAAAGAATAAGGTCTCTGCAATCCTCAGAGGAGCAGGAAATGCATACCCTAACTTTACTTATACCGGTGCATCCAATAACAATGAGGCTTATTTCGGAGTCCTTAAGATTACCGCAGGTTTAAGCCCTTTTGATTTCAGCGGCGGCGGTATCAACAGAAACACTCCTGCATTCAGAATTGCTACTATAGATCCTACTTACATCACTCAGCTTAAGACCAGAATTCAGGGTATGTATCCCAGCCAGTCTTGGAGTACTACTTATAGTCATCTTTCCTTCTGGAATGTAATGTATTACAGAGTTATTAATTCTGATGGCTCTTATGGTGCTTGGCAGATGTATGTAGTATCCAACTGGAGCGGTGGAAATATCGAAGAAATCGCTAACAGTCAGGAACTTCTTAAGATGACCGGAGATGAAACTTCCTGTTTCGACCTTGATAAGAATTATCAGGTTAAACTTGCGTTGGAAGTATTCTATGATCATACCAGAATATCCAATGATTCTTCGACCACTACTGTAACAGCATCCAAGCCTTATATTTATGATCCTGTTTCCGATAAGTTCAAGGGAAATACTTATACTTCTGGTAATCCTTATGTATATGATTTAAGCGTAAATCATACCGGAGGAGATAATGGTCAGGTATTTGCTGTATACATTCAGAGCTTAAGACTTGATTCATATCAGCTTCCTGTAACTCTTGAGTATCAGGATTCTGAAGGAAATTGGCATGTAGTTACTGATACTAATATTACCAATAATATTAAAACTGCTAAATGGATGCAGGGATCATTCAATTATTATGGTGATACGATTAATAGAGTAGTATTGGATGATGCGAGTGGAACTACATTCCCTCTTGGCGGTTATGATGAGAACAATTATTATAACCACAATACTACAGTTCAGCTTATTGAGCTTGATAACAACATAAGAAGCAGACTCGACACCAATACCTTATATAGAATTTCATATACCACAGTATATAAGGAATATGAGACCATTAATCCGGGAACCCCCGGTTCTTCAAATGGTTCTACATCGAATCTGCAGTCTCATACATATCACCTTTCAGATCCTTCCGGAACCAGTGGATATATTTATTTCAAGACCACCGGTCATGCATAAGGTTGTTTAGTTAAACAAATTTGGACCATCTGACGGATAAGATAATTATCTTACAGATGGTCCTGTTTTTTAAGGAGATTTATATGAAAAGGGTAATTATTAAATTAATTACTTGTTTTTTTCTTGG
>Ga0255061_10000527_pt1 | contig 11063 bp, 3 predicted proteins | sample 174RNAGHGhighgp2_FD_183093 | JGI IMG/M metagenome (GOLD analysis project Ga0255061, IMG submission 183093) | Metatranscriptome of sheep rumen microbial communities from Palmerston North, Manawatu-Wanganui, New Zealand - 1742 RNA GHGhigh gp2... | ecosystem: Host-associated > Mammals > Digestive... | reverse complement strand
CCAAAATCTTTTGGGGTGATTTCTCCGAAAATACGAAAAACAGAAAAACAAGGGATTTATAGGAGGACTTAGGAAGTTCTATGAATTTATAGGAGGGGTGAGGGAGACTTAGGAGGCGGGAGGAAAAAAGGAACGCTCATGGGGACATGAGCGTTCTTTTATTGATTAGCCTACTGGTGGTAGGGATTAGTCGTAGGTGCAATTATCGTAAGTTGTAGTGCCACCGTTGCCAACTGTATAGGTGTCAGGGACGAGTGTCTTGGTGGAGCCGTCCGGGAGTTGGACGATGATTTGCCAGAACGGATGTTCGGAGCAAGTAGCATAGTCACTGGCTTCCGTTTTGCGAACCACCTTGAAGAGACCGCACTCTTTGCCATAGGTGTCGTTGGTCGAAGGATTCGTGTCGGTGACACAGATGTCCTCACCGAGGATGTAGAAGTCAGGGATAGCTGAGACAGATTCCACGTCATAGTTGAAAGAGGAGAAGGAAACGCACTTGGAGGCGAAACCAGCCGGTGTGGAGGCGACGACGATACGGAACTCGTTATAAGAATTGTAGTCGGAAACCGGGATGTCATATTCAAGGGTAGCATTGATGTCCGAGAGTTGGAGAGGCGTTTCCTGACCAGGAAGGTCTTCCCAGGTACTACCACCATCCTTGGAACCTTGGAAACGGAAACCATAGTCAGTGATGTAAGGAGCCACAGCCGCTTTTTCCTCGTCCGTTGTTCCTTCGGCAAAATTGGTCTTAAGGGAAACGATACCCGTGACGCAGGCATTGGCAACCGAGGCTTCGATACGCGAAGGAACGATGGCGAACGGTGAATAAGGACGGAAGACGATGTCATCGACGGCAAAGTCATTTGCCTTATTGCCACCGTTGAGGTTGCGGAGCACGAGGTAGCAATGCTCGTAGTTGCCAAGTCGGAAGACATCAACGAACCTGGTCCAACGAGTACGCGGGTTAGAAACGGTTACCGAGGTTGTATGATCGCTATTGTACTTGTAGGCAGTGGAGAAGACGGAGGACCGGTCTGCCAACGCAGCGGAGAACGTGCATGAAGGCACATTGACATCGGTGGTCAGACCCGAGGCATAATTGGCAGGCGCACCCGCCGTGAGTTGAAGGTAATTGGCACCGTCATAGACCGCATAGGCACCCGTACCATCGGCATAGAGCGGATATGAATTGACCCCGTTGGTGGCATAAGCCCTCAACTGGTCGGAGACGTTAGCATCATCATATTCATTCTCGGCATCCTTTACGAGAGACGCACCGTCACGATTCACCCGATAATACTTGCTCGAGCCATCATAACAAATGGTATCGCCTTCAACGAGAGAAAGGTAAACCGGCTCGCCCGTAGTCGTCTTCACATAGACTGGCGTGGTGAAATCGGAGGAAGAGTAGAGACGACCACCTCCTTCAGCAAAAGTGTACCAAACGGAGTAACCCGCATTAGCCCCCGAGACACGAGCCGTGGAGAAATAGTGGTCAGAAGCGTCCAAATAGGCATAGTTGCCAGCACCATCGGTAAAGACACCATATTTATTGGTGGTAGTAGCGGAAATTTCTTCAGAAACCGTACGGCTGAAAGTGGTGTCACCAGGAGTCGCGGTAGGGGCAAAAGTCGCTGATTTGTAAAGCAGATTACGAACAACCGGGTCTTGCCCCTGCTTCACAATCATTTCGACAGGACCAGGCGTAAGTGACGCCGCAGCATCGTCAACCGGAAGGATGGCATCACCCGGGTCATCGGAATAGATTTCAAATTGGAGTTGCGTTCCTTGAAGTTGAGAGTTGTGCGCATAAGCCACATAAGCGGAGAATTCGAACTGCGAATTTTTGCAGATTTCATTGATTTCGCGGATGAAGATGGCACCAGCCTTGGTCGAACCGTTGACAATCATATAGCCTCCGTCGCCATCACCGGAAGTGTGGTCAAGGAGCGGAAGATCCGTGAAATTGGCGCAACCAACAAGGTATTTGTTGTTGTTACCAGACTTACAACCATTGGCATTATAGAGAGAATAAGCAGAACCAGTCGAAGAATTGTAGGCCATGGCATGCGAGTTGGAGATGATGGAGTAGTCACCACCATAGAAAGCAGTGGCATGGCCGGAGCAAGCGTTCAATTCAGACCCATTTATCCACGTCGGAGTATAATAACCATAGAGCGGAGAGATGTGGTTGAGGGGAGACAACGAAGCCGCCGCAAAGTCACGATAGACGGAATCGGGATTGAGACCTGTACCAAAGTTGGCGTGGAAGATGGTGTCACCATAAGAAACCCTCTGAGCGAACGAAGGCAAAGAAAGAGCCAACGCCGAAAGCAAGAGGAAACATATTTTAGGGAAACTCTTCATAACAATGAACAATGAATGATGAAGAATGAACGGTTAAGCGTTAATAAGGAGAAACTTTTTGCGTTGGAGGAAGAAAGCATAGGAGAGCGCGAGGAGGGAGAGGAAGAGGAGCGCAGGAGCGTCGGTATGGAGAGGGAGTTTGAACCCGAAGACCGTGATGCCACCACCGAGATCACCAGCGGGACCAAAAGTAACAAGTTCACCAGACCCATTAACAAGGATGAGATAGCCTTCAGGAGCATTGATGGTGAAGTCAGAACCATCCTCATCCGTAAAAGTACCAGAAGTGGCAAGGGTTCCAGAGATACCCAAAGTGGCACTTGTGAAGGAGTCGCCAGCCGCGAAATCATAGCCTTCGCCACGGAGAAGCGCCACTTGATGTGGGTCACCGTTGGCATCATAAAGGGTCGTTTCAACCACTTCACCGTCGAAAGCGATGCCCGACTCATCGTCGTAGGCAGCCTGCAGATAGTCATTGTTGGAGGTGGAGACAAGATTACCCGCATCGTCGAAAGACGTTCCTTCCGGAGAAAAACCAACCGAAGGGAAAGAGACCGCTGAAAGGGAAATGGTCAAAGAAAAAGAGAATATGAGAGAAAGAATTTTTTTCATCCTAACAAATTTAATCCTTATGCCTTGGTCGCAAAAATAGGTATAAACGATAAAATGTCAAAAATATTTAACAATTAAGTTATTTGGTCTCACCTGCCTTATCACGTAAGTGACAAGGCAAGTGAGAAAAATTTAATAGAGCAGAACCTCCTTGGTCTTAACGGCATTGGAGGTGACGGCACGGACGATGACCGTACGTTGACCCGCGTTGAGCGTCACGTCACGGAGGGAAGCATTGACGTTGGATTGCTTAACAATGAGCGCGCCAGAAGCCGTGTAAATCTCCACGTCGCGGATAGGGTCGGAAGCGGAGGATATGACACGCACCGTGTTGCCACCGCGAACGGAGATGTTGATGCCGGAGTTGTCGGCAACCTCTTCGATGTCAGTAGGCGTGTCGTTACCCACGGTGTCAACGACCTCAGCGGAACGGAAGACGAGGTAGAGAGCCCCCTCTTGGTGAGCGGCATCGTAGCGGAACTCGTAGGAATTCTGCAGTTTGAGGTCGATGGAATCGCCCGTGAGCGTATTGAGGAGGTAAACACTCTGGTTCTCGAACGTCTCGGCACCGTTGAACGTGAGATGGGTAGCAGCCGTGTCAGCCTTCTGCGAGAGGTTGCGCACACCAACCGGGATGTCAATGTTAACAGCATTGAACTGGTTGACATCCACTGGCTTACCAGATGTGAGCGTGTAGATTTCGGAGAGGGTATGACCGGAGAAGAGTTTCACAGCATCCTCATCGCTCACGTAGTCGTTGGAAGCCAAGTCGGAGTTTCGGAGGGAGGCATAGGACTTGGTGGTACCATCGTCAGCGATGATATAGAGCGTGTTTTCCGCCTCGCCAGCACGCATGTGAATGTTCGCCGAGTTGGCAGGAGCGACGAAGTAAGACGCCGCAGGATTGAACGTAAGCGCATTGGCGGTGCTCGTCACGTTGACAAAGAACGACTGCGCAGGAGGAACGATTGTCGAAGCGCCGGCAGCAGCACCCAAATTCTCACCTTCACCCTTAACGACAATGGATGTAGCGGTATTGTAGTGATTGTTCCACAACTTGATGACATTTCCAATCACCGAACTGTTAGCCGCTTGGAAAGCGTCAAAGTTAAGGTGCGTCATGAGCGGGTTACCGATGAGGTGGTAGCCGTTTTGTGCAAACGTGGTGTCAATGGTACCGAAGTTAGCCGCACCCGTCGTATCATTTTGGTCGAACGCAAAGCGATAAGGCAAATTGCCCGTACGAGTGACCTCATAAGGCGAACCATAAGGATTGCCCGTGTAGGTAGAGAACTTGTAGTAAGAAGGAATGAGGACACCAGATGCCGTGGTGCGCGGCAAGGTGACAGACTGAGGGGTGGATTGGGAAGAAGTCCGGAAATTGCCGACATAAGAGAGGTTGGAAACCTGGTAAGCAAAACCTTGACCCGGGTTGAGGTCGTAGTTGAGCCCCACGACACCAGAAGTGAATGCGAGATTGTAAGCCTTAGCGTTGTCCGGATTGGCGGTGTTGTAGAACTTGATGTTGGCAGAAGGCTTGCCTTGGTAGTAATAGTCGCCGGTGTACATCTGATGGAGCGGAGCGGTGAGGGTGTACCACGTGTTGCGGTCGAACGTTTGCTTGACGACAGCACGGTTATAGGTCAGATGTTGCAATCCCTTGACACCACCACCTGGCAGGAAGACGATGGAGTCGCAGGCAGCGGCAGCGGAGATTTCCGGATAGTTCGTAACCGTGTAAGCGATGTCGTTGACACTGGTACCTGAAGTACCGATTTGAGGAATGTAAGCATCGGTACAAGCCGTAGGCACCTGAGCGGTCCAGTTGTCACGGTCGAACCAGTTGTTATCTTTTGCACCCGTCCACGTGGTCGCGAAAGAACCATAGTTAACAGGGATACGTTCGGACGAGATGGTACCGCAACCGTTCTTGGCAATGACCACGACATCGAGGTTAGGTGCCGTCTTCGCCAATGACACGGTGACAGTAGTGTCAGTGACGAACATGGAGCGTTCGAGGATATCACCATCGTCAGCAGAACCATTGACGAGGAAGTCGAACGAGTAAGAAGTAGCGGAGATGACAGGATAGGTATCCTTCTCATCAACCACGACAATGGAGTCGCCCACGGTAGGACGGATAGCATGTATTTCGAGGTTACCGTTGGAGAGTTTGCAATCGGCGGTGACAGCCTTGACGGACGTAGGAGGGAGGAGCGAAGCGAAGACATTGAGGGTAGCGTCACCAGAGATGACGGAGCACTTCTCGTCCTCGAAGCCAAGGTTGATGTTGAGATCCACCTTGACCGTACCCTCAGCAATGATGTCAGGAGCTTGGAGGCGGAGTTTCTCGCCAATGAATCTGTACCAAATGGAGTCAGGACGCGAGACACCGTCGAACGGACTAATGCCCGAGGTGATGAGTTCACCACCAACGATGGAGAAGCGTTGTGTTGAAGGCGTAGCCCTCAAGCCACCAATAATCCATGTGTATTTAGGGTTGTTGGACTCAGGGGCATTGGAGAGTTCGTATTCACCTACGGAACCGACGCAGAGGGAAGAAGGACCGGAGATGATGTAAGAATCAGGCTTGTCTTCAGGCGTGAGGTAGTGGATGGTGTGGGTGGAGTTGACGGCGGAAGCGACCGGAGCAAGACAGGTGACCTTACCCGCATCTCCACCGCTATAAACACCCTCACCGATGTAGAGGACATGGAGTGTCTTGTCCGACGTGTTCATATTGACGGAGTAAGCGATGGTGTCGCCGTAACATGTTTCGCCTACACCAGAAACAGGGCACTGCACGTTGACGAGGTACTCCTTGGACGTGAATCCGTCCTCAGCCGTAACGGTGTAAACGAAGTAGCCCTGAGCGTTCTTAGAAGCCGCCACGCCTACGCCCGGCGAAACGGTAGCACCCTGAGAAACATCAATGACATTGGCGATGAACTCAGTGCCAGTATATTCAGCACCGGAACAGTTGCCTGAATAGCAAGTAGCATTGTCCTTATCAACACGAAGAGTAACGATGTTGTCCGCGATTTGGAACGACCCGTCGGTGCACTCGCTGCCAATATTGAGAAGATCACACTTGGACGAGATGAACTCAGGGTCGCAAGGAGTGATGTGGAGGTAGTTGATGGTGGAGAGGGCAGCCGTGTCGGCAGCAATCAATTGAACCCTGACGGTGGTAGCACCTTCATCATCAACCGAGGTACAGTTGTGGATGTCAACAGTGTGGGTGTAGCAACGACGTCCGGCGAGCCAGTCGGTGGAGAAGTATTCGACAGAGCCATCAGCATTCGTGATGAGGAGTTTGCGCGAGCCACCGGCGGACCAACCGACGGTAAGCGTACCTATAGTACCCTTGATATTGCCGTTTGTGCTGTGGTCGAGGTTGATCAGGAGACTGTAGTCATTGTGTCCCGCATTCTTGCTACCGACACGGAGCGCGGACTGACCGTTGCGAGCGCAGGCACCCTCGGAAGAGTAAACATTGTATTCAGGGAAGAGACCTGAAGAAGCACCCGGGGTGACTCTGTAAGACTCGCCCGTGCGCGGATTCGTACCTGTTCCAGGAACAGGGATATCAAGTTCGAGAGGAACGTCATCAAGAGTAGCATAGTCCTGCGAGAGTTCATCGGCAGTAGCGACAGGATTTTGGAGACCAGACTGGTAGGTGTAAGGGAGGACGAAGGCAACCACGGAAGCCGACAGACGAAGTGAACGCGCGTTCACCACGGGGAGACCGCCTTCCTGCTTAGCGAAGACACGGAGCGTGTCGGCATAAGTGCCTATCAAGCCACCGTCAGCGGCATCGAAGAAGGAAGCGGTGACGTAGAGCGTATCGGAACCTGTGAGTTGAACCGGAGCAGCGTGACGATCGTCCGAACGCTTACCCGTGGCATTGTCGTAGAGCGGCGTGTCGTGGTTCTTTTGCACCTTAATGATTCGGAAGTATTCCTTGGTACCACCTTGATAGAAGCCAGAGAGGGCGAGGGAGTCAATCTTGAGCGTTCCGGTACCGATATTCTTGATACCAAAGACAACAGGAATAGAAGTGCCTGACTTATGGAAGACAGAACCATAATTGACGAGTTGGCTCTCGGACATGGCAGACTTGGAAGCGTTGAAGACACCGATGACAGGGACAGGGGCCGCCTCAGTCTGGAAGGTGGAGAGGGTGGAGTCAGAAACTTCTGTTCCCTCACAATTGACAAGGTCAGAAACTTGCACCTTGTAGTAGGTGCCAGGCGTCATGCTCGTTTTAGGAGTAAAGACGACACGAATGGAGTCGTTGGAGCCTTCGGTGTCAGGGTCATCATAAGCCGTGGCAGCCGAATAGAATTCGGAAGTGGCATCGACATAGGCAGAGCCATTGTACTTGGTGATGGAGATGTGGGAGGCGTAGTTAGCCGTCGTGGCAAGGGTGACGTTGCCCGCGCCATCGGACCAATAAGGCTTGTTGCCGAGGGCGACGACGATGGTAGAAGTCGTGTCCACATCGGAGGCACCAGACTTAGGCAGGATGCCGGAGGTGGCAGGAAGAACCTCGCCAGAACCTTTGGTTAACGTAATAGAGGAGAAGAAACCAGTATATTTAGAATCACCCGACGACGCATTGTTGAAGTAAAGCTTCACAGCCTGCGTACCAGAAGGAAGTTCCACAACTTGGGTGGAGTCAGTTCCAATACCAACCTTATAAACCCACAAATAGCGGGCATCGATAGGATCACCTATCGCAGAAGAAGCCGTCTTGTTAGAATAAGGTTGCACAAAGAAGTGAACACCCCGAGCAGTGTCAGCTTTATTCTCAGAGTTCGTTTTCAAACGTGTAGCAATTGTAAGGGAGGTGAAATCGGAACCGTCTTCAGATGAGTAAGTAACGTAATTACTTGAAGAATAACCAATTTGCCAAGAATATCCGTAATCTTTTTGAATGCTACCAGTACTTTGGGCAGAGAGTTTCACATCATTAGCATCAGTCGTGGTAGAATAGGTCGTATTGGTTGAAGGTTTGGCCGTAGAACTTGTGCCATCCGTCTGGAAGACCGTGACGGACCGCGCATCGGTGAAGTTGACGTAGAGGTCGATGGCGGAGGATTCGACGGAGACGGAGTAAGGGTTGTCCTCGGAATGCGTCTCCTTGTCCCACCATTGGAACGCCATGCCAGAGACGGAAGCCGTGAGGGAGGCTTCGGTGTCAGGGTCGGCAAAGACGGTGATGACACCGGAGGCATCGGTGCCGGAGGTGGTGTTGCCACCTATGGTGACGGAAGCGCCAGCATTGGAGGTAATAGGCGTGAGGCAAGAGCCAGTGAAGTGGACATTGATAGGCACCTTGACAGAGAAGGTGTAGTTGAGCGTGAGCCCTTGAGCGCACGCACTGGCTCCACGGTTGTCAGTGATGACAATGGATCCGTTGTAAGTTCCGGCGTCAAGTCCGGCAGGAATCTGCAAGTAGTAAGTAGTAGAACTACCGCCCGTGATGGAGCCACAAGAAGAGACAACGGAAGCACCCGGCTCATCAGAGGTGAGCGTGACACCCGAGCCACCCGGAGAGGTGTGGGCGAAACAAGGCTGGAGCGTGGTGCCAGAGGAAGCGGTGTTGGAAACCACGAGGGCGAAATGGGTATCGGAATAGCCCACCTCGAGGCTTGGCAGGGTAACGGTTTCCGTCTCGCCATTGAGGATAGGGTCGGAAGCAGCGAGGGTGACGGAGATGGTACCGTTGACAGGGGCTATGGAAGCGACATTGGAGGTGTCGGCACAACCTGCGGCGTTGGAGGCGACGAGGAAGTAGTTGTTCAAGGCAGAGACGGAAGATACGGTGTAGGAAGAAGAGGTGGCACCGCCGATGGCCGCCTTGGTAGCGATGGAGTCAGCAGGGTCGGAGCAGGTGTACCATTGGTAAGAAGTAGCCCCAACGACAGTAGGAGCGAGGGTCACATTGGCACCGCACGCGACCGCTTGCGACTTGGTGAGATTCGCCACACCGACGGAGTCGCAACAACGCTTGACGGTGATGGAACGTATCTGTGGGTTTTGACTGTTAGCACCAGCATCTTTGTTTGCACGATAGAAATAAATGGCCGAGGTGTTGGCGGTAAGTACAAACCTGTAAGTTCCGCAAGCCGCATCTCCCGGAGTAGAGAAATCAGGGGTAGCAATGGAGGTTGTGTTTGTTCCGTTTGAAATTTGGAAACCAAGATAGGTGCTATTCGGAGCATTACCCACCATGGTAACGGTGTCACCTATTTTGAACGTACCATTAAGAGCCACATAAGCACCAGCACCACCCAGTTTATAACGCTTGAAATCACAAGGCGAAGACGCAGCAGCCTGCTCCTGCAAGGATTTTTGTGTCGACGTAACAGTTCCGAAAGGTCCGCCAGACTTAGCACCCGTAATAGTAGTTGCGGTCGTTGATGTCCAAGTAGCGGTGACTTCGTAGCACATTTTCGCCACTTCCTCAACAACCTCGATGTCAGCAACGGCGGTGGTGCAACTTTGGGTCGGGAAGGAGGCGTTCGCCTCAGAAACTATACAATAATAGTATTGATGTCCTTCGCTTGCCGTGGAGATTTTAGCCCCCGCATAGGTTGCAGAGGTTTCTCCCGGAATGATGGCAGAGCCAGACTTGTCAGAAGCGGTGCAAGAATACCATTGGTAAGCGTAAGCACCCGAACCGCCGGAAGGAGTGACGGAAAGGCTCGAAGCGGAGGCACCAACAGCATAGGTAGCACCAGAAGGACCGGAAGTGGTGATGGCGGCAACGACCTTGACAGGGAAGTCATAGGTGTCGGCACAATAAGTTGCATTAGACGATTGCGAAACACGGATATAATCATTGCCCGCCGCAGTTGCCGTATAAGATATATCGGAGTTATGAGAGGCAGAGGTAGGGGAAACCGTTCCCTTGCTGTTCACAGAAGAAACGGTAATGGAACTTGCCGTTGTATTGCTTGAAGTAACTTTTACAACATCCGAATAAGTCTGTCCGACCAGAGCGTGGAGCGTGTCAGGAACGGCAGCGGTGAGGGTGACCGTGACGTTGATGCCCGTTTCATTGGGGCAGTAGTCGCCGCCAGCGGCTTGGGTAATCTTGACCGTTTCCGTTCCGGTGCCATCATTGCTACCGGTGACAATGGAACCGGAAGTTGTCGCCTTGCCATTGGACGAGGTCTGCAAGAACGTGAAAGCACCCGGCGAAGCGGAGGAAGGGAAGAGTTGTCCCGCACGGTTGGCAGGGATGGAGAGGGCGGCGCAAGTGATAGCAGGGGCGGTCAAACAAGAGGAAACGGTGTATTGAACAACGTTGGAAGTGACCGTGTTAGACGAGAGACCGGCGTCGGTGATGACACAATAATAATACTTTTCAGAAGTGGCATTGACGGCAGGATGGAAGGAAGCCGTCGTGACACCCGTTCCAGAAGCCGTTGTCGCATTGGTCTTTTTTGCATCGTCACAAACATACCATTGGTAGGTATAACCAGTTCCCGTACCGCCAGTAGCGGTAACGGTGAGGTTAGGCGGGGTGGCGGCATCCTTGACGCAAGATTGCGCCGTAGGTTGGGAGGAGATGGAGACCGCGGAAACGACAGTAAGGGTAAGGTTGGAGGTTTGAGCACAATAGTCAACAGCGGAGTGGGTTCCTGCCGCCTGCGTGGCGGAAACCACAACAGTACCCGTAGTATTCGGGGCGGTATAGTTGATGGTAGAACCATAGGAAGCGGAAGTAGCAGCAACAGAACCCGCATTGGCATTCGTTCCCTTCGCTACACCAACGGAAGAAATGCCAGTGGTTTCGTTGGCCGAAGAAAAACTGAGCGCCTTGGTGTCACCCGCCTTGATGTAGGTTAGCGCAGACACGGCAGTCGGCGCAAGCAACGCGAAAGCCGCACAGAGGGTGGCAGCCTTGACGGAGAAGGAGGAGAGGAAACGATGGAACGTGTTCATATCGTGATGTGTTTTTATAGACATGATGAAGTGAGATTACACTATTTCTCGGTGCAAAGATATTGTAAATATCCTTTTGTCAGTGTTAAAATTCAGATGTTTTGCAACAGAATTCTGTTAAAAAT
>Ga0255061_10000523_pt1 | contig 11097 bp, 2 predicted proteins | sample 174RNAGHGhighgp2_FD_183093 | JGI IMG/M metagenome (GOLD analysis project Ga0255061, IMG submission 183093) | Metatranscriptome of sheep rumen microbial communities from Palmerston North, Manawatu-Wanganui, New Zealand - 1742 RNA GHGhigh gp2... | ecosystem: Host-associated > Mammals > Digestive... | reverse complement strand
TAACAACTAAAATTAAATACGTATGAAAAAAAGAAAACTATTTTCTCATTTTTTTTCGTTATTCCTTATTATTTTTTTGATAATAGGAATTCAAAGCGCTTCGGCGCAAAGCGATCACGAAAAAATAGCTGGTTCTATTTCAAGTGGTTATAAAAGTCATATTGATCAAGGTTATGTAGAATTCACATTCTATTTTTATAATGACAATGGTACCGATAATTGGCTTGAAAATCTTGATTTATATCTTAAGATAGGCAATAGTAATCAGGGAAAAGTTCTTTACTTTGATACTAATAGTCAAGACGAAGATTCATGGTATTGGATAGATTTAGGAGTTGTAAGGACTGATATCATTAGTACCGCTAAAGCTTCTTCTGATAGAAATGGAAAAACTAATTTGTCCGGTCGTTTTGAATATACTAAACAAGGTTCTTGGACTTCGGCTACTGTTTACGTATATTTTTCTCCTTGGGTACTTGATAAATTTCAAGGAGAGGAATTTTATTTTTATGGGACAGCTTGGTGTAATCATACTACTGCCGGTGATTGGCATATATATGTGGAAACACCACATAATAATTTTCCAAGATTTGAGAAGCCTACAATAAAATCATCGTTAAGTTCAACCCCAGGATTTTTCGATGTAAAAGTAGAAAATAGTAGTGCTTCTAATCGTAGTTATTTTGCTTATTCTGAAGAAATAATACAAGAAAAACAACCTTATTATATTCCTCCTACTATTAAACAAGCAAAAAAGAATGATAAATTTGATAATAATAGCCCGATAGATTATGGTAATGTACCTTATTATTATACATACAAAAACTATAAATTGGAAAAAAATCCCAATTACATAGCCCCAAGTACCGAACCGAGCACCGACCCAAGTACAGATCCAAGTACCGACCCAAGCACAGATCCAAGTACAGATCCCAATACAGACCCCAATACAGACGTTAATGTATTTGGTACTGTTGAATTCTGCTATGATTATGAAAAATGGGATAATATATCTATTAAAGATATTGATGGTGTTGATACCGAAGATGATTTATTAGCTTATATTAATAATTATTTCTTAGATGATGAGGTAAAAGAAAATGCTGATTATAATGAAAAATCGCCTAAGAATACTGCTACAAAATATTTAGTAGTAAGAGAATATCAGCCAATAGACGTAATAGAAAATCCTCTTTTCAATCCCCAAGCAACAATATCTCACGGAAACTGCCCCTACATATATGAAGTAGGTGAGCCTATTACTATAACAACATATTCTTCATCGGGCTCCGAGACTAAATATAATAATAAATCAGGAACTATACAATACCATATTAGTAATGCTCCTAAAAAGTTGTATATTCATTATTATTATGTTGTGTCTGATTATCAAACAATTGTTCAAACTGTTGAACACGAATTACCTGCTTATCAATTTCCGGAACCGAAGAACATTAAATTTGAAAATTTGGAAAATGGAGCTACTAAAATAACTTGGAATATTGATAATTATGTTAATCAAATAACGGGTGATGGTTTTGAAATTATTCGCTCGTTGGATAATTTTCTTTCTTATGATAAAGTTGGCGAGTTAAATTTTGAGGCTAATAAAAACACTTATTCTATTATAGACCAAATGGAAGATTTAAATATTAATGGACCGGTTTATTATAGAATCAGACGTACCAAAAAGAACTGGCAATGGGATTATTATACCGAATCGCGATGTTTAAAATCTATGAATCATGCCAATGTTAAAGATGGGTTAGTAGAATTTAATTATGATTCAAATATACCAAATGGTGTTAGATTAACTATTAATCTTGATTCTAAAGCAAATTATGTAGATATAGAACAAGCAAAATCTTTGGTAATAACAAATAATTCTAAAATTATAGTTGTTCGCAAAGATATAACAAGCCAAACAGAACAAAAAATTGAAGTACCTATCACTAAAAACGATAACGGTAATTGGAATTTATCTTATCAATATAAAGAGGCATTAACAAAAGCTTGTCATGAATATGTATATTCGGCATACGTAAAGCCTGGAAGTAATAAATATTCTGAACTTCAACCTGTTGAATTAGACTTAGCGCCAGACGTAAACAAAATATTGGCTGTTGAAAGTGGAAGAATAGAAAATTTGGAAATTTCAACTGGTTATTATAGTGATAGAGTAGACCTAAGATGGGATGTTGTAGATGGAGCATTAGATAGTTATTCAATAGAACGTAAAGAGTTTGGTCAGCCTGACGAAAAATATAATTTGATAGAAAACGTAGAAGGTGCACCTTCTGCTTCCAAGGTTTTATATAGTGATAAAAATGCACTAATTGGAAAAATATACAGTTATCGAGTTACAGGAAAAGCAGGTTGTGCAAGTCAAATTGTAGAAACCGCACCATTAACCTCTTATGGTTTCCGCACTCAAACAGGTGATTTCTTTGGCCAGGTAACATTTGAAAATAATCAAGGAGAAGATTCTGTAGAAATCAGAGTTGAAACAAAAGATTATATTCCAAGTTCTGCTTTGGCATTAGAAACCGCACAAACTGCCAAAATCAACAATAATGAGTTTTTGAATGATGTAACTAAAGAATTTACATTCCAAGCATGGGTAAAACCCACTTCGGAAGGTAAAATATTTGAAAAATCAGGAATGTATTCAATAGAATATGTTGGCGGTAAAATTAAATTTACAGCGGGTAACAAAACTGTTGAGTCAAATTCAGACATCAATACATCAAAATTTACTCACGTAACAGCAGGTGTAAATAAAGATAGTTTGTTTATCTTTATAAATGGTGATTGGGACAATTCGTTAAAAGAAAATGCGTCTATTACTTCAAATAGTAATGAAAGCATATTTGGTGAAAATTATGCTGGTTATATTGATGAAGTTAGAATTTTTAGTCGTAGTTTGACTCAAAACGAAATTGCTTCTGATTATAATAGATATATCATAGGTGATAAAGAAAATTTGGTTCTATATTACAATTTTAATTATTGCTTTGATGATAAGGTATTTGATATGTCTTACCTCGGTAGCGATTACAATAAAAATGACGCAACAACCGATGGTACTTTTACATCGAATCAAACACCTTCGCAAGATCAATTGTGGTACAAAGCAATTACTGATAACACAGGACACTATTCTTTGCGTGGAGTTCCTTTTATTGGAAACGGAACCGCGTATACATTAATACCAAGAAAAGGTTCTCATGAGTTTAGCCCTTCAAACGAAGTTAGGTATTTAAGCGAAAACTCTACAAACTATACAATAAATTTTGTAGACAAATCAAGTTTTGAAGTTAGCGGTACTGTTGTATATCACGGCGGTACAACACCGGTAAAAGGTGTATCCTTTAAGGTTGACGGTGCTCTTGCTATGGATAAATATGGTATGGCTATTACAACAGATGAAAATGGACAATTTAAGATAAATGTACCTGTTGGAGTTCACGAAGTAAAATGTTATATGAATGGACATACCTTTGCAAATGAAGGAAGATTTATTGACAGCAAAGGCAACGATTTAAACTATCAAGATATGCTTTCGGGTTTGAAACTCTACGACAGTACATTTGTTAAATATATAGGCAGAGTATGCGGTGGTAGTGTTCAATCTGATTTGCCGGTAGGTTTTTCGTTAAGTAAAAACAATTTGTCGGATGAATTGACAATAACACTCACATGTCTTGCAACCGAAGGCAAAGATTATAATTTGACAAATGATAAATACGAAAAAATATATCCTCATTTTGTGAAAGAAAATTCAACAAAAGTTGAATACGACACAAAAACTGTAAAAATTTATCCTGACAAACAAACAGGAGAATTTGTTGCATACTTGTTGCCCGAAGAATATAAATTAAACATTAATGCAGGCACTTGCCACAATGCCGAGCAAATAGAAGGTAACAATAGTATATTAAACCTAAAAGGCTGCGTATTATTAATGTCGCCTGAAGTATCTGAAAAAGATACAGTAATGTATAATCAAAAACAGGTATTTACACTAAGATATACTCCTCAAATAGAAGTAGTTCAGAGTAATCAAACAGGAAAAGTAAAAAGTGAGTTCTTTGGCGAAGACAGAGTAAGTTTCAATAATTTTGAAGGCAACAGGGTGGAATCTGTTGTATGGACAAAAGAAAATGGCTATACATTTGATTATCCTGTATTCGAATCATTAGGAACATATTTCTTTACTGTTAATGCATTTGAAGAATACAGACATTGTGAAAATAATGATATTTTTGAACGAGTACCCACCAAAGATGCAAAAGTTACTTTTACTAATGATTTGGCGGCTACAGGATTAACCGAAGAGCAGATGGCAGCCTATCCGTCTACAATAGAATTAGACGATGATGGATATGGTATGTATGCGTTTAAATGTGGTGAGCCGGAATTAACAAGTGGATTAAAAACAATTTCTGCAAAATTTGTATATGGAAATTCCGGAACATCAATTAGTTGGAAAGATCCTTTTGGAAATGCGGCAGGTCAGGCATACGTTTTGGGTTCGCATATCAACGGTGCTGATTTTGTAACCGCAGGTCCTATTGATATGATTGCTGTATTAAGAGACCCTCCGGGCAGTAATTCTTACTCTTACATAGAAAGAGGAACAACAATTTCCAATAGTAAACAATTATCAATCAGCGTACAAAACGAAGGCGACGATGTAGTGGGTATTGGTTACAAAACCAAAACGTCGTCTGTTACTACTGCTGGCTCGCCAACAAATCAATCCGGTACTGTTACGGAAGTATCAGCTGAAGATAGTGATAATAAACATGGTGTATATCATAAAGAAGAATATCACAACGATCAGACATGGAGTAAAAGTGTAACACTTACAACCCGTTATCAAACAAGCGATTCTCCCGATTTGGTAGGTGCAGATGCCGATTTGTTTATAGGTAACTCTACTAATGTAGGAATTGGTACTACTAATGATATTATTATTATCTCGCGAGACGAATACGATAAAATAGAATCAAGAGTTATTAAAACCTACAAAGTAACCGACGATTATGCAATGATACAGCAAGAAGGAATCAATCTCGAATCCCATTTTGGAACTGTGTTTGCCTACTCTCGTCGCCATATTGCAGAGGTTGTTATTCCTCAATTAGAAGATATAAGAAATAATATTCTTATCGAATCGTATGGAAAATCTGTGGAGCAACTGCAAACTTTGGCTGACAATAATAAAAAGTCGTATTATTATTCAAATGTGTCGCCCGAAGATGAATCATTTGGAACCGACGATTCTTATATACATATTTATCCAAAAGATAAAAAGAATTATGTTGATACGATTAATTCTTTAAATCAATCAATCGAACGTTGGTTGGCAGAGCTTGAAAAAAACGACAAAGAAAAAGTTCAAGCCCACAACTTAGTAAAGAATTTTTCTTTTGAAGGAGGCGGTTCTAATATAGAACATTCAATGGAAACAGGAGTTGGTAAAACAACTGACAACAGCTTTACAATTGCATTAGGATATTCAAACGACGTAGAGTCGACAGGTACAATTTTCGGAGTAAAGAGAAAATTTCATATCCAAGAGAAAGCATTTACCGAAGATGGTGGCAGTTGGTCGCACGACGAGCAAAATACTAATACTATTGGTTTCGTTTTGGCCGACGAAAATCCTGACGACTATTTTAGCGTAGATGTTTTTCACAAATATGCCAATACTTTAAAAAACGAAAAAGAATCTGTTGATGAAAATAGTATCGATAAAGATAAAATTGAAGATGAACTGGATAAGGAAGGTGGTAAATATTTTGAGACCTTTATTTTCCGTACACGCGGAGGTGTATCATCTTGTCCTTACGAAGGAGAAACCAAAGCAGATTATTGGAGAGGCCACGAAAATGTTGTTATCGACCAGGCAACAAAACGATTGGAAGTACCGGAAATCAGTATTGTAGACGGTGATTTCCGTGAATATGTACCAAGTGGCGATAAAGCAAGTTTCAAACTGTCGTTGAAAAACAACTCTGAGGCTCACAAAGACGTCTATTTCTACGTAATGATTGACGAAAAGAGCAATCCTAATGGTGCAATAATGGCAATCGACGGAACAACAATTGGTGGTCAAAAACTTCAATATTTGGTTCCTGCAGGCGAAGAGGTGTTCAAAACTCTTACTGTAGAAAAAGGTACGGCGTTGAATTACGACGACCTGAAACTTATTATGTTAAGTCAGTGCCAAGACGACATTGCAGATACTGTTTCTTTTACTGTACATTTTACTCCAACTTGTACAAATGTGGAACTTTACGAGCCCGAACAAGGTTGGAAATATAATACAGAATTAGACAGAGCCTTTGATGTAGCATCAAACGATACATCATATTTCAAAACAATTTTGATTGATGGTTTTGATGTGAATTATGCTGATTTTGAACATATTGAACTTCAATACAAAGCAGGCAGCGAATCTAAGAATTGGACTACGCTTATATCGTTCTATACTGATGAAGAACTTTATCAAGAACAAAAAGAAAATGGTTTGAATGTAGGATTGGTAAAAGATAATCTTACATCTACTGGACGTTTGAAATATGATTGGTTCTTTAATGCTTCCGACAATCTTTATGATGTAAGAGCGGTTTCGGTTTGTAAAATCAATAACGAACCTGTTTACACATATTCTGAAATAGCCTCCGGTATCAAAGATATGTATCGTCCAAGACTTTTTGGCAATGCAGAACCTGCTGACGGAGTTTTAGATCCTAACGATGTAATCAAAGTAGCTTTCAACGAAAGCATTTTGGGCGGATACTTGACACAAAATTCATTCTCTGTAACGGGAATAAGAAACGGAGTTCAAACAAATCATTCAACTGCAATTGAACTTGACGGAAATACCTCTTATATGGAAACCGAATTTGATAGAAATCTCAAATCAAAAGGTTTTACAATAGAAACTTGGTTCAACAAATACCAGAATCAAAACGGAGTAATTTTCTCTCATGGTGTAATTGGTAATCAGTTAGAACTTAAATTGAACGAAAACAATACTCTTACATTGTCGATAAATGGTAGCGATTATACATCTAAAACATTGCTTGATAACGGTAAAGCAATATACAACGACAACTGGTATCATGTTGCCTTAGTACAAAGTGAAGATGGATTTGCAACCGTTTACTTTAATTTTGAACCCGTTATTACAAACGAATATGTTGGAGAATACACCTCTAATGGTAAATTTGTAATAGGTTCTTCGTTGAATCACGGCAATAATTTCAATGGTGCTATCGACAATGCCCGTATTTGGACTTCACAACTTACAAGCGGACAATTGCAAATCAATAGCAATGTACAGTTATCCGGTTCTGAAAGCGGACTTTTGGATTATTACCCGATGGACGAAGGTCGTGGTGAGTCTACATCAGACAAAGCGCGTAGTGTGGATTTGCATTTTAACAATTGTCAATGGGTTCTTCCTAAAGGATATGCCGTAGAATTTAACGGTAACGGCTATATGGAATTACCTGCCGGATCGGCTGTTACCACTAAAGACAATGATTTCACATTGGAATTTTGGTTTAAAACAACATCTCAAAACGGAACTATCATAGGCAACGGATTAGGTGATGGTACCGACTTCGGTGGTAGCAATGGTTTGTTTAATATTGGTTTTGAAAATAATACTCTTACTATCAACCATAACGGATTTAAACATCAAGTTCCTGGTACATACAACGACGGTGCTTGGCATCAAATGGTGTATACTTTAAGCCGTAGCAATGGTAGAGCATATATTTATATGGATGCAAAACTTCAATCATATTTTGAAAGTGATAATGTTGATGGTTTTCAATATAGTAAATTATATGCTGGTGCAAGAGTTTACCAAAAGAACACAATAACAGAATCTGATGATTTCCAAATAGATAACTATTTAGTTGGTGCGATTGACGAAATCAAAGTGTGGAAATTATACAAACCTCAAACGATGGTAGAAAAAGCACTCAACGAAAAACATATTGGAAACGAAATCGGACTTCAATTGTATTATCCTTTTGAGTATTACTTTACCAACAATATCGGATTAGAAGAGTTGGGAGAATATAGTTTAGACAAAACTACTGTTGATAAAATTGACAAATATAATCTCTCATTTGTTAATTCTTCGTTTACCTCTGATCATGCACCACTGAAAGATGCTGGAAGTGTTAGTCAATTGAATTACACATTTGTTTACTCAGATGATGCGATTGTTATTAATCTGACAGAACCTGCTGATAGAATTGAAAATACAATAGTTACATTTACCGTGCAAAATGTGTACGATTTAAATGGTAACAAAATGCTTTCACCTATCACTTGGACTGCATATATCAACAAAAATCAACTTGTATGGGACGAAGATTTAGTAGAATTAGAAAAAGGACTCAAAGAACCTTTGGAATACAAAACTTCATTCTCTAACAAGGGTGGAAATGTAATTAATTATCAAATTAGTAATCTGCCTTCTTGGTTGAAAGTTGCTGAGACAACAGGTACTATTAATCCTGTTTCTACGCAAAACATTACATTTGTTGTTGATCAAAATCTTGGAACAGGTGTTTACGACCAAGATATTTATCTTACAAATTTGGATACAAAAGTAACTGATATTCTCTCGTTTAACGTAACAGTAAACGGTGATAAACCTGATTGGAAAGTAAATCCGGCAGATTATCAGTATAGTATGGTAATTATGGGTAAAATGCGATTCAACGGTGTATTTTCTACCGACAAACGTGATATGATTGCAGCATTCCATAATGATACTTGCGTTGGCGTAGGATATAGTCAATATAGTCCGGAGGCAGATATGTGGTATGTGATGCTGACAGTTTATGGAAATAAACCTCAAATCTCTAATTATCAATATCGTATGTGGTGTGCTTCTACCGGTCTTACATATCAGGCTGAATACGATAAGATTTACAGTTTGGATATCTTTAAAAATGATAACTATTTTGGAACGCCTGCTACACCTGTTATCTTTGACGGTAAAGAAACCAGATATGAAAGTATTCATTTGAACAAAAATTGGAACTGGATATCTTTTAACTTAACCAATGATAATTTGGAAAAAGGAACAACAGCTTATTTGGGTACCAATTTTGATAAAAATGATTTGATAAAGAGTTTAACGGCTCAAAATTCATATTCACCGACTAACAAAGAATGGCAGGGAAGCAACTTAGTATTAGATAATCAACACATGTATATGTTTAGAGCTTCAGCAGATAAAGATCTTAACATATCCGGTAGTTTAGTTGATATTGCTAATACGCCTATTTTAGCCAAAGCAAATCAGTGGAGTTATATCTCATATTTACCGTTAGTAGTAATGGAAACCGAGAAAGCCCTTGCTGATTATGATGCACAAGATAACGACATCATTAAAGGTATTGACGGATTCTCGATGTATTACCGCAATAATTGGATAGGTAATCTTGATTATATGGAACCAGGACGTGGTTATATGATTTACAATACAAGTAATCAAGATAAAACATTCCATTATTCAGCAAAAACGATTTCAAAAAAATCAGAAATAAATATTGAACATAAAGAAAATATTTATGCTGATAATATGAGCATTATTGCCCAAGCGGATATTGAAGATAATCAATCACTTTATGCAATTGACTCTTACGGTAAAGAGTTTAAAGCGGACAAAGTTTCTATTGATGATCAAAACTACTATTTTATTACAGTAGGAGGTCAATCTGCTAATAATATTAGTTTTGTTGCAAGAGATAATAATAATCAAAAAATTTCGGATAGAATTATTAAATATCAAAGCAACTTGGTTTTGGGTGATATTAAAGCTCCGTTTTATATTGGTTTTGATGTTAAAACCGCATCTCTTGATGTATTCCCGACAGTTGTTGATAATGTTATTAATATCAAGGCTGAAAATGTTGAACACAAAATTATAATTGATATTTTTGATGCTATGGGTAGACATATTTATACATCAGGAGATATAAACATTGAGAATGATTATCAAACTCAAATTAATGCTTCTAATTTCCCAAAAGGATTATTTGTGGTTAAAGTGATGATTGATAATAAATTATTTGTAGAAAAAATTATAAAAAAATAAATATGAAGAAGTTTTTAACATTAATGTTAGTTGCAATATGCTGTTTAACAGTGTCTTGCAAAAAAAACGAAAGTTATCGTACATTTGAACGTCCTGATTGGCAAACAACATTAGACGGGTATTCTGTTTCGATGACATGTGTAATGACCTTAGATGATAAAATTATCGGATATGTAGATTCAGAGGATATTCTTGCTGCGTTTATTGGAAATGAATGTCGCGGAGTAGCTGAATATACTAAGGATAAGTTTTTCCTTAATATTGTCGGTACTCCGGAAGAAACTTCTCTTATCACGTTTAAATATTATAGTGCAAAAAATAAATACTTATATCAAGAAGAAGGACTTCATTCTTTTGTAGCCAACGGTGTTCTTGGTGTAAGTGACGAACCTTATGTCTTGCAATTAAATTTGGTTCAATAATATGAAAAAATTATTATTGTTAACTATAATATTAAATTATTGTTTTATGGCAAGTGCTCAAGACTCAATTAGTCTTGGGTACTCGTCTATAAAACAAAATTGGTATGTTGATGGTTTTTACGGAGGTCAAATTCTTTTTAGTACTGACGCTGAAAACAGATCAAGCCGTCTTACACATTTTTTTGGATTAGACTTTGGTAAATTTTTTACACCGTTTATTGGTATGGAAATTTCATTTGATGCTCTAAAAAAAGGTGGTGCAAATGCTTCATACGGTTTGTACAAAGCCGATAATATAGGAGGAAATACTATGTTTGGAAATAACGACCCTTATAGAGAATTTGCTTCTATTAATCCTGACGGAAGTTATGATGTGGATATAAAATATTTGAGTTCAAAACTCTTGTTTTTTACAAGTATTATGAACATAATCCATAAAGGATATAATTCATATTGTAAATATGATTTTTATCCATATTTAGGTATTGGCTATTTACGTGTTTTCAAACAAGACGGTCTTCCAAAAGCTAATGC
>Ga0255061_10000521_pt1 | contig 11121 bp, 8 predicted proteins | sample 174RNAGHGhighgp2_FD_183093 | JGI IMG/M metagenome (GOLD analysis project Ga0255061, IMG submission 183093) | Metatranscriptome of sheep rumen microbial communities from Palmerston North, Manawatu-Wanganui, New Zealand - 1742 RNA GHGhigh gp2... | ecosystem: Host-associated > Mammals > Digestive... | reverse complement strand
GCTAATAGTTCTGTCATGCTAACACATCCCTTCGAACAAATTATATATGATTTTTGTATAAAAACAAAATTTAGTTTTATAAAAACGTTTCATTTTTTTGAAATTTCGAAAATAATTCAAAAAATTCTTTAAAAAAACGTAAATATTTGCGCTCTTTTAGAAAAGAAATGTTGTAAAAAAAACCAATATAAATTATAATTTATATTAGGAAAGATCGAGGTGATTTTATGTTCTTGTTAAATGCTTTAAAAGACGTAGACTGGTTATTTTTCTTTCTAATAGTTCCTGTGGTTGTTATCTTATCAGTCGGGGCCTATTTATTGCCTATGCTGTTAAGAAAAAAAGAGAACCAGCAGGCTAGAGAGGAATTAGCGGCTAGAGAAGCGGCTTATCGTTTGTCTAAGACTGAAAACGCTTCCCATGCGGAAGAGACTCAGGTTGAGGCAAAAGAAGAGGTAAAAGAGGAAGCTCAAGAAACTCAAGAAATTGATGATGAATCTTTATAAAACAGTTAAAAATTTAAAATGAGGTATAAAAAATGAGAATCAAAATTAACAAATTAACAAAAGTATTTGCCCCAAGAAATAAAACGGGGCGTCCTGTAGTTGCTGTTAATGATATGACAGTTGAAATTCCTAGTGGGAAGCTAGTTGGTTTATTAGGACCTTCTGGATGTGGAAAGTCAACTACATTATTCATGCTATCAGGACTTGAAACACCAACATCAGGAAGAATCATCTTCGGTGATGATGATGTAACAGATCTAGAGCCACAAAAAAGAGGTATCGGCTTAGTATTCCAAAACTATGCGCTATATCCTCATATGACAGTAGCTCAAAACATCATGTTCCCACTATTAAACATGAGAGTTCCAAAGCCAGAGGCTAAGGTTCGTGCTTTAGAAGCTGCTCAATTAGTTCAAATTGAAGACTTAATGGAAAGAAAACCAAATGAGCTATCCGGTGGTCAGCAACAAAGAGTTGCCATTGCCCGTGCATTAGTTAAGATGCCTAACGTATTATTACTAGACGAGCCACTATCTAACCTAGATGCAAGATTACGTTTACAAACAAGAGAAGAAATCAAGAGAATTCAAAAAGAAACAGGAATCACTACAGTATTCGTAACACACGACCAAGAAGAAGCAATGTCTATTTGTGATATCATGGTAGTTATGAAGTTAGGTGTTGTACAACAAGTTGGTGAGCCACAACACATTTATGATGATCCTGAAAACCTATTCGTTGCAAACTTCTTAGGTACACCTCCTATTAACATTTTCGAAGGTGTTATTAATCCTGAGGGTGTATTCATCCGTGATGAAAAGGTTGCAGATATCGTTGATTTCAATGACGTAATCAAGGAATACAAGGATAAGGTTTGCGAATTATACGCAAGAGCAGACGAGAAGGAAGAAAAGCTTGAAAGCTTACAAAGACAATATGAAGAAAAGCTTGCTGGTATGGACGCTGAGGCTGCTAAGAAGTACAGCAACCCAGATATGTATCTAATTGATGATTTGAACCATGAATTAGAAGAATTAAGAAATCAAATCGCTAGAGTTGAGGAATCCTTAAAGACTAAGGAATTCACAACATATGTTGGTGTTCGTCCTGAGGGCTTCGTTTATGATCCTAAGGGTGATTTATCAATCCTACTTAACCACATTGAGGTTATGGGTAGAGATAAGTCAGTTGTCGGAAACCATGAAAATTCAGTTAAGCCAACTGTAAGAATCATTATTGATTCTAATATTAAGATAGATACATCTAATGATGCATTAAAGTTCACTCTTAAGTCAAATAAAGTATTCTTATTCGACAATGCAGATGAGAAGAGAATTAGAGTTGAATTAAAAACAAAATTAGATAAGTAATCTGTATGGGTAAAAAGTCAAAGATTGCATTAAACATTTTCTTTTGGCTATTTGTATTTGGTATTGGATTTCTAATTATCATTTTTCTTCCTAGAGTTTATGCCTACACCATTTTATATGATGAGGTAAATGATGCTATCAATTCTGATAGAGAAATTGAAGCTGTTGGTCTTATTGAAAAATATTATGATTCTAACTTAGCTTATCAAAGCGAGGATAGACAAATATCTATTGCAACAACCGTATCTAAGGAAAAGGACAAAGATAATGAAATCCTTGCTAGCAAGTATGCAGTTATCATAAAAAATGTCGATAAAGAGCGTGTAAACAATCCTGGAGTTAAAATTACAGTTAACGATTCTTATAATATCGACATTATCGACGTAGATACAGATGATGATAAAAAATTAGATGGTGTTTCAACACTTGTTAATTATGATTTTATCTACTTCGTTATTCCTTATAAGGCTGTAGACCAAGTCAATGAAATAAAACTTTTAGATGCTAGTGGTAATACCTATATTTCTCACTCTATAGGGCTTGATTTTAGTGAATCATTCTTCAAAGATGTTGAGGGTGTAGTTGATGAATTTAATACAAAAGGCACTCTAAATTTGGAAGAATCATTTTTAAGTAAAAATGAATCATACAAATTAGGAAGTGTTGGTCCTTTAATCAATAAGGCTAGTGTTAAAACAACAATAGTTATGATAATCTATAGCTTTATCGTCTTATTATTTTACGATATTGTGCTAGGCTTTCATTTCACATGGATATTACCAAGAAAGTTCTATTATAGATTTATTAAAAAGGAAAAAGCAAAGAAAAATGAAAATGTTGAGGTGCCTTATTTAGGAAATACTAAAATTAATGCACAAGCAAAGGTACCTACAGGATTTAGTGATCCAATCAAAATTGTTTATAAAAATATAAATGATGGTGAAGAATTCACTCTTGTCTTGAGAAAGGGTGCTGACTATCATTTAAAGCTAGCAGTAAAAGCTGGTAAATATAAGCTCATAAGCTTTGAGCCTAATGTGAAGGTAAAGGATTTACCAAAGACATTAGAGTTAAAGGGATATTTCTATGAGCTATCGATAAATATTATATAAGGAGGCTTGACTGATGAAACAAGCGATTCAAGATGATGCTGTTTTAGAGGAAAAGGTTGAAACGGAAGCAGAAGCTCCTGCTACACCAATTGTTATGGATGATAGCGCTGCTGTTCTTGAAGAAGACGATTTTAATAAAGATCCTCATCAGCAAAATAAGTTTATTACATTCTATAATAACCAAAAGGGTTGGTTATACTTATTACCAATCCTAGTATTATTAGGAATATTTACATTCTATCCAATCGTAAGATCTATATTCTATGCATTCCAAAATGATTACGATGCAGTTGCAAAATCTTATGATGGATGGGGTATTGAGAATTTCAGATATGTATTCTCATATGCAAAATTCACATATGCATTAGCAAACACATTATGGTTTGGTTTAGTTTCAGTTCCAATTTCTACATTATTAGCATTATTAATTTCAGTTGGACTAAACTCAATTAAGTGGCTACAAAAGGCATTCCAAACTGTATTCTTCTTACCATACTTAACAAACGCATTAGCCGTTGGTTCTGTATTCGCATCTTTATTTGCGGTTATCGGTATGGTTGGTAACGGCGCAAATGCAACTGCTACATCTTGGGGTTTAATCAATACAATGTTTGGTACAAAGATTGACTGGCTATATGCCTCTAAGGATAACATTGTATGGAACCGTATTGTAGTTATTATTTATGAAATTTGGGCAGGATTGCCATTTAAGATTTTAATTATCTTTGGTGCATTACAAAATGTTAATAAGCAATATTATGATGCAGCTAAGATTGACTGTGCTTCAAGAAGCACAACATTATGGAAAATTACAGTTCCTCTAATTTCTCCAATGTTATCATATTTATTAATTACTGGCTTTATTGGTGGATTCAAAGCCTATACTGCAGTAGTAGGTATCTTTGGTGATATTTCTGGTTCTTATATTAATACAATGGTCGGATTCATCTACGATATGATTGGTACAGGTAAGACAGGTGTTGCTGCTGCCGGATCATTAGTATTATTTGCTATTATTCTTGTCTTTACTCTTATTAACTTATGGGTTAGTAAGAAGAGAGTACATTACTAGGAGGTTTATATGGAAGCTACTGATATTAAAGAAACTGAAGATAGCCTTCACTTAGATGTTGAAAAGCAAAAGAAGAAGCAAAAAATATTCTTTATTTTAAGACAAATTGGTATTTATGTTGCATTATTATTCTTTGCAGTTTTATGTATTTTCCCATTCTATTGGATGATTATGACATCATTCAAGACTCAATCAGAATATGAACTTGAAGTTCCTACAATGTTCCCTCAACAATTTGTATTTACAAATTATGGAGATGCATTCTCATATTCAAATAACCTTTTCGTTCAAACATTAGTTAACTCATTAGTTGTTGGTGTTTTCTCAACAGCAATCAGCTTAGTATTAACTATTCTTGCAGCATATGCATTCGCAAGAATGAACTTCAAGGGTAAGAATTTATTATTCACATTGTTATTAATGACAATGATGATTCCTGGTGAATTATTCACAACTACTAACTATGTAACAACTATGAGAGACTTCAGATGGGGTGACACATTCACCATCATGATTGTTCCTTTCTTAGTTTCCGTTTATTATATTTATCTATTAAGAAATGCATTCATGCAGATTCCTGATACTCTTTACAAGGCTGCAAAGGTTGATGGTTGCAACGATATGAAGTTCTTAGTTAAGGTAATGATTCCATTAGCTGGACCTACAATCATTTCCATTACTATCTTAAAGTTAATCGGTATTTGGAACTCCTACATGTGGCCACAATTAACCAACACTCAGGAGTGGAGATTAGTATCTAACTGGATGGCATCCTGTGGTATTACCTCTGAGGGTACAAATTATCCAATGAAGATGGCTGCTGCGGTAATCGTATCTATTCCATTATTTATCGTATTCGTCTTCTTCAGAAAGTACATTATGAAAGGTGTATCTAGAAGTGGTACTAAGGGCTAGAATTTAGTTCCACTTAAATATAGATAAAAATAAAAAGGAGAAATATATGAAGATTAAAAAATTATTTTGTGCATCAGTATTAACTGGTGCCGCACTAGTAGGTTTAGCTTCTTGTGGTGGAAACGCAGACGACGACAAGACAGTTACATTCTACACAACAGCCGGAGATTTACCAATGCAAACAATTAATGTTGCAAAGGAAAAATTCGAAAAAGAAAATGAGGGTTGGAAGGTTAACGTTGTAAACGGCTTTAGCTATGATAGCTTAAGAGATAAGGTTACATCAATGATTTCTTCTAATACTCAACCATCAGTAGCTTATTGCTACCCTGACCACGTTGCTTCTTATTTAAGAAGTGGTAAGGTATTAGATCTTACAAAGTTTAAAGATAACGAAGAATATGGATTCACTAAAGAAGAGTGGGCAGACTTCGTTCCTTCTTATATGACTGAAGGTGTAAGCTACTCTGAAAAGGGTATGTTCTCAATTCCATTCGTTAGATCTACAGAAGTTTTATATTACAATAAGACAGTATTAGACAAGCATAGTATTGCTGTTCCTAAGACTTGGGCACAGTTATGGGACGCTTGCGCTACATTAAAGGGCTTATATAAGAACTCAAAGCCATTAGCATATGACTCTGAGGCTAACTGGGCTATTACTTATCTTGAGCAATATGCTAAGAATGAAGGTAAGGGTGGCAAGTATTATACAAATGGTTCTTTAGATAAAGAACAAAGAATTACATTCAACAATGACATTTTAAAAAACTTCTTCAAGGAAGCTAAGTCTAAGTATGACACTGGTTTATTTACATCTAAGGGTGTAAACGGTGGTTCTTATGGTTCTACATTAATTAAGCAATATGATAAGGAAACTTATAAGGATTCTTCATCATATGGAAACTTCAAGGGTTCATTCTTCTCAATTGGTTCAACTGGTGGTGCTGCAAAGCAAAATCCAGAAAAGAAGGCTGATGGTTCAATGCCATTTGAGGCTGAGGTTGCAGGATTACCTGGTATTACTGAGGCTTCTGCATTAACTATTTCTCAAGGTCCATCTTTAGTTATGTTTGACCAAGGAAATGATGAAAGAGCAATTGCAACTTGGAAGTTCGTTAAGACTTTATTAGATCCAGCAATTCAAGCTCAATATGCAATTGAAAATGGTTATAACCCAGTTCGTCAATCTGTTTATGAATTAGATGTATTCAAGGCAGCTATGGATGAAGAAGCAGATTCATTAGTTTCTAAGTCCATCTTATTAGCAAATGAATTAGGTCAAAAAGACTTATTCTTCACATCTGACGCATTCGTTGGTTCAGCTAAGGCTCGTGATCAAATTGGTCAAGCTATGATCAACGTTATGAAGGCTTCTAAGAATGATGATGCTACAATTCAAGGCGAAATCGATGAAGCTTATGAAGAGGCAGTTTACTACACTAAGAAAGGATAAAAATAATTAAAAGACTATGAAATTAAGAAAACTATTCCCAGTATTTGGTTCTGTTTTTGCAATCTTTGGTCTTTCGTTATTAACATCTTGTGGTGAAGAAGAGGTTGGAGATGTCACCGCTACTTGTAAAATCCAAAGAACTGGCATTGAATCAAAGACATTTGCTAAAAATGGCGTTGAGCAATGCGAAATCGTAAGATTTACAGACGGTGACACATCCACTGTCAAAACTAAAAATTCTCAAGAAACATATACAATTCGTTATTTATCTATTGATACAGCTGAATCAACAATTGGATATGAAAAATGGGGTAAGGCAGCTTCTGTTTGGAATAAATCAATTTTATCTAAGGCTACAGACCTTGTAATTGAAGCAGAAAAGACAACTCCAGAAAATGATTCTAATGGTACTAGATGGTTAGCTTATGTTTGGTATAAAAGAGAAGGCGACACTGAATATAGAAACTATAATCTAGAGTGTGTTGAAAATGGTTATTCATTAAATAACTGTTCAGCTCAAGGAAAATACTATGAATATTTCCAAAAGGCTGAGGCAAAGGCTAAAAAGCAAAAGCTTCATATTCATGGCGATGAAGAAGATATTTACTATAGTGAGAAGGTACAAGCAGTAACTATTAAGGAATTAAATGAACATCCTGAAAAATATTATGATAAGGATACTGAGATTCCTGCTTGTGTTGAATTTGATGCATATATCACAACATGGGATACTGCAAGTGCTAGAACATTAACTGTTGAGCAATTTGATAAGACAGATGGTAAATATCATACATACAAGATTTTTGTAGGTTATTCCGGTCCAAGATTATATTCACTATCTGATAAGGGTGCATATTTCCACTATAGAGGTTGGACAACTGGTGAGGGCAGCTTACATGGTTGTGTTGCACAGCTTGGTAAGACAGATGGTTTGGTTTCATATAGATATTCTGCAAACTATATGATGAACCTAGAAGGTACAATTACAGCCGCTGTATTAAAGGATGGAGTTGCTACATTTACTGTTTTAGCAGATGGTGTAGAGTACACATTAACACTAGAAGATAGCACACTTGATAATGCAACTGTACAAGCATTTGCTTCTACAACACATACAATCAAGGCATTTATTCCAAATAATAATAAGAAAGATCAAACTGTTGGCTTTATTAACACTTTAGCTGACATTAAATAAAGGTAAGGAGAATAAAAATAAAAATGAAAAAGAAATCAATTATTGTTGCGCTAACTTTAGCTGCAACAGCAACTGGATTTACATTAACAGCTTGTTCTAACAAGGGCGGTGCTGCTGCTGATGTAGATTTAGAAGCACTTGTTAAATCTGTTATTTTAAATAATAACGGTGACAAGGTTAACTCAGATTTTAACGTTCCTTCTTATGTTTCTACTGAAACTGGAAAGAAGTATAAGTTAACTTGGACATCATCTAACACAGACCTTTTAACATTCACTTATGTTGAAGATGATCCTGATACTCCAGAAGATGAATCATTAGAGGATGCTACAGCCGTTATTAACCAAGGTGATAAGTTAACAGAAGTTACATTCTATGCAACTATTTCTGAGGGAGATAAGCAAGCTAAATCTGAAGAATTCTCAGTAAGAATTGAAAAGAAGTTATCTGCAGAAGACCAATTCAAGGCATTCTATGATAACGCTGCTGATAAGGTTAAAGGAACAGTTACTGGTTATGTTTTAGCTAAGGCTGGTAAGTCTGTTTATAATGAAAAGGGTCAATGCTGCTTATATATTGCATCTGACACTTATGGTCCTGGTGCATATTATGCATATAACTGCTATATGGATGAAGCAGATTATGATGCATTACAGGTTGGTGACTTTGTAACAGTTAAGAACGCTCAATTCCAAGTTTATAATGGAATTGTTGAAGCTTGCTATGGTGATGTTGTAAAAGATGCTTCTAAGAAGATTTCTGCTGAAGAAGTAACTAAGAAGACACAAGATATCACTGCAGACGTAGAGGCTGCTGCTGATCTTGAAAGAGCATTATTCTACAAGCAAGGTAATAGAGTACAACTTAAGGGTGCTAAGATTAAAGCAATTACTGAAGCTGCTTATGTTAGCACAAAAGGTAAGTATTCATCTACAACTCAGGACGTATTAACTCTTGAGGTTAACGGTAATACTATGAAGCTAGTATTAGAAGAGGGTATTACTGGATTTGCTGATGCAGGTACTAAGACATTATTTGATGGATTAGTTGCATTAGAGGTTGGTTCTTATGTAGATATTGAAGGTCTATTAGTTGGTACAGGTGCAATCGCAGTTGAATCTGCTGATTCTTGCAAGGCTGCTGCTTCAGTTCCAACTTGGGCATTACTTGAAACTACTGCTGCTGAAACTACTTTCGAACCATTCACTGAGGATACAGAAGTTGTATTACCTACAGCTGGTACAACATATGACAATGTTGCAATCACTTGGGCATTAAAGGATACTTATCAATCTGCAACTATTACTGATGGTAAGTTAGTTGTTACTCCAAAGACAACAGAAGAGACTGTTGTATTAGTTGGTACATTTACTGCTAATGGAACAACTAAGACTGTTGAATATACATTCACAACTCAAGCATTAACTACTGAAGAGAAGCTAGCTAAGGAAGCTGAATTATTCGCACTTGATGAGGCTTACTTCACAAATGCTGATCCAGTTGCATTAATTACAGCTGGACAAAAGTTCCCTACAATTGCTATTACATATGCAGTTAAAGAGGGTGGAAATGCTATCCAATTAACAACTGATAACAAGATTAAGTTCAAGGCTGTTGATGCTGATACTAACGTAATTATTACTGTTACATTCACATTAGATGACAAGACTGTTACTAAGGATATTGAATTTACAGTTAAGAATCCTGAGGTTACTGTTTCTGAACCTCAAACTCCAGTTGCAGGTACAGGATATGATGCTTATACATACAGTGCTCAATTAGGCAAGACTATTTATTATACAGGTGTAATGAGTGGTTACTATTTAGCAACTGCTGATGCTCCTGCATCTGCTAAGAAGGTATATGTAGAGGCTGTTACTGGTGGTTACAATGTTTATACTTTAGGCGAGAATGACGCTAAGGTATATATCGTAGCATATGTAAGTGGTAAATATTATAATGTGTCATTACAACCTACTACTGATGAAGAGTCATTAAAGACTACATTAAAGACTGAAAAGGTTAATACTGTTTGGACATTTGATGAGGCTAATAATATCATTATTTCATTAGATGGTAAGACATTCTTCTTAGGTACTAGAAATTCATATAATACATTAGGTGTTTATGAGACTTCTAACCTAACTAATGCTACTTACTTCGCAACTCATTTAGGACAAACTACAGTTAAGGCTTATACAAGAGCTGAAAAGGTTGCATTTGAAGCAGCTAAGTTAACAAATAACATTGATGCTAAGTCAACTGTTGAATATGATTTAAATACTACTCCAATGGTATTTGACGATGTAGAGATTTCTTATGCCGTTAAGGAAGGAGATACTACTGGTACAGTTGTAGAAGATGGTAAGGTAACATTCGGTACTGTTGGTTCAGCTACTAACGTTACAATTGTTGCTACATTAACATGTAATGGTGAAACTACTACTAAGGAATTCACATTCGAGGTTGCACCTCTTGAATTCAAGGACGTAACTGAGGCTGTTGATGGCAAGTCTAATGGTGATTCAATCATGGTTACTGGTGTTGTTACAAGCAAGACTTCATCTTTATGCTGGATTACTGATGGTACTACTGATTTTGAAGTTTATGGCTTAGATGCTTCTTCTAAGTATAAATTTGATGATATTAAAGTTGGTGATGTAATCTATGTAATGGGTACATATAAGTTATATGGTACAACTCATGAAACAGATTCTAACACAGGTAAGATTATTGATAAGGGTGTAGCTACTGCTGAACAAAAGTTAGCTATTACAGCTTCTGAGTTGGCATTATCTGATATCGACGATGTTGTTACTGATAGACAATTAGCAGAAACTGGTACAACTTTCAAAGATGCTACAATTTCTTGGGCATTATCTGGTACTTCAACAACTGTAACAGTAGTGAATAACAAGTTATCTGCTACTCCAGGTGAGGCTGATGAGGAAGTTACAGTAGTAGCAACTATTACAGCTGGTACAAAGACTACTACTAAGAGTATTACATTTACAGTTAAGAAGGCTTCAGCAACTAAGGTTGCAACTATGAAGGGAACTGAAAGTATTGGTAATAGTTCTCTAGCAGAAGGCACAGATTATGCAGACAAGCTAAATCTAGATACTTCAATCTTTGATGTTAAGTTTGCAAAGAACGGTTCAAGTTATGCTGGTGCTATTAATACAAACTTTATTACTACATACTATATGAGTGATGGTAATGGTTCAGGATTCACTATTTCTGTTGCTACTGGTTATACAATTGATTCTATCAAGATTAACTATAGTACAGGAAAGACCGGAAGCAACATTACAGTTAATGATACAGCTTTAGAGAATGTTACTGCTGAACATACAAGTGATACAGTTACAATCAATGGTACATCTGTTGTAATTAAGAATGTAGGAACTACTGCACAAGTAAGAATCGAATCAATCGAAATTACTTATACAAAGAAGACTGCTTAATTAGATAATTAAAAAAGAATAAAGGGAG
>Ga0255061_10000518_pt1 | contig 11128 bp, 8 predicted proteins | sample 174RNAGHGhighgp2_FD_183093 | JGI IMG/M metagenome (GOLD analysis project Ga0255061, IMG submission 183093) | Metatranscriptome of sheep rumen microbial communities from Palmerston North, Manawatu-Wanganui, New Zealand - 1742 RNA GHGhigh gp2... | ecosystem: Host-associated > Mammals > Digestive... | reverse complement strand
CCCCAGCATTATGTGTGCTTCTTGAATTCGCGGTGTGTCGGTCGATGGCACATTAAGCAGAAAATCAACCACATCTTTCATTTTCCCGCCAGATTCACCAGTCATCGCTACAGTGACCATTCCTTTGCTTTTTGCCACTTGCAGGGCCCGCAGAATGTTCTCTGAATTACCCGATGTTGAAATGCCAATCAGCACATCGCCTTTTTTACCGACACCGTTCACGTAGCGCGAATAAATCTCATCATATGTATAGTCGTTAGCAACTGCAGTCACGTACGATGAGTTAACGTGCAGAGCTTCGGCATCGAGTGGCGGACGGTCGAAGTAGAAACGGCCCGAGAGCTCGGCTGCCAAATGTTGCGCGTCGGCAGCACTGCCGCCGTTGCCGCAGAACAGCACTTTGCCGCCATTGCGGTAGCAGGTTGTTATGGCATTGGCAATCTTGCTTGCGGTCTGCATCAGTGTTTGTCCGCTAACAATGGCTTGTTTTGTGGCAATCGAGTCTTCAATAATATGTTGTATTCCTGCAATATCCATATCTCAAAACAAAAAAAGGATGCTTTTCACACATCCTTTTGTTTGCAATAGTATTATATGCTATTTTGTTATGTACGACATTATTATCACAGCCGCACCTTCTTTGTTGTTCTTGAATGAGCAGAAGATGTTGTACATGCCGGTTTTCTGGCAAGAGAAACCGACGGCATCAACAAACGAGCCATCAGCTTTCAAGTTCGAAACAAGCGTGTTTCCAGCATCCGACAATTGTATTACTGCTTTACCTTCGTAACCTTCGGCGTCGCACACAACAAATTTGTATATCATGCCTTTGGTAAGGATTACGCTGAGCTTTTGTGGAGTAGAGTTGGCCGGCAACTTCACTTTGAAGTCTTTCAAATATGTGGCGTTCCCGATACCCAATGCGCATACATTCACCAAATCATCACTTTGTGCAAATGCATGATTGCAGGTTAACGATAGCAGTAGTGTTGAGATTATTATGAGAGCGTGTTTCATATTACAAGTTGATTATCATTGTACGTGTGTTTTCAATTGAGGCAATGATTTTTGCCAGCGTCTCATCAGTCATTTCCACAATTTGTTCGTCATGAGACTGGAACATCAGCATACCATCAATTTCAATCATCTCGGGTTCTCCCGAAATAACTTTTATTGTCACATTCTCATATTCTTTTTTGATTTTTTCTATCTCCTTTACCAGATTGGCAAACGCAGAATTCGACTTATAGTTCTTAAGTATCAGCAACAAGTCCGACAATACTATTTTCGAGTCACCAATACGGTCACGAAGTTCTTGGCGAGGAGCTTCTTTTATAACCTGGCAGGCCAAATACATGCCTTCAATCCACATGCCGGTTACAAGAAGCGAGCTAATGTCGCTGCGGTTGGTCTCACGCAGGTATTCATCCATATTGTTGAAACTCGATACCGATATGTACATCAGTGAGTCGATATTCTCATTGTTTGTAGCCAAACGCTTGATAGTGTTGAAATCGAAGAAGTGGCCGATTCGCAACTGGTCAGACAGTTTCTTGATGGCCTGCATGCTGCTGATAACAGAGCCGGTCTTCTCATACATGTTCAGATAGCCAAGGTCGCAACCGTAAATGCCAAGATTCAAGGCCTGCTTGAAGTCGGTGTCAAGATTGTCGACTTTGTTTGTCGAGGCAAGGAACTTCTGGTTGAATGGCACCCCCGTCGATTTAATCAACGCTGCCATCTCAACAGGCGATGACATATTATCAATAATATCATTCATGGCCTCTTTCGATATCATCAAAGGTTTGTCTTTGAAAATAGAGTCAGGAATGTCGAATTCGTCTTTCGTCTTTGGCTTGTTATCACTCTGACAGCTTGTCATCAACAACGAACCGCTTGCAATAAGTATTGCAAATGCTGTAATAATTCTTCTATTCATGTAACTTATTTTTAACGCGATAAAAGTAATCCTTTTTTGCTATTCTGTTATAATATTTTTTGCTAATCTTTTTTCTACTTCTGAATATCTTGTTTTGCTACTTTTTTTGTGAGCATATCTTTTATTCTTTTTTTCAGATTTCCAAACAATTCCGGGAAGAATTCCATTGCACGTTTCAGCCAGTCGTAGTATAGTGCCACGTAGCAGAAAGCAGTCATCAGCCACACCGCCCACATGTTGAACCAGAAGGTGTTGAATTCGTGGCCAAGGAAGAATTTCACCGGTGAGTAGAATTGTGCGCGATAGTCGAAAATGTTGTTCGCCCATGGAATCTCATAAATAGGGTCTTTCATTTGAATCAAATGGTCTTTGTACGCTTTGATTAGCGTTTTTTCGTATGAGTTCCAAACAATGTCATCTACGGCTTCGTTTTGGTAGGCTTGCTTCAAACGGTTATGGGAGTTTGGATTGTTAGCGTTCCAATAATCAACTATGGCGTTTCTCTTTCTTTTTGCTTCGTTAAACATATCCGTATAGTAGTTGTTCAACTTTTGGATATACTCCTTTGTGTTTATCCCGACTTCTGGCGTGAATTTTTCTGGTACGAGGTCTTCAACGTAGTTGAATTCAATGTCAGGTACACGTATCATCTCTTTAGAAAGCTCGTTTTTGAGCAGAGCCAGTTTCCATTTGTAATCCTCAATTTCCTCTTTGTCTGTTAGGTCTTGAATTCTTGTTTCTGAGCAATAGTCAATCCGTTCAGTTATAGCTTTCAAATAGTAGTCAACTTTGTAGCTGCCTAAGCTTATCTGTCGGTCTATCTCATAGAATTTCTTCTCATATTCATTGTCTTTGAATTGCCGAACCATCAGTCCCTCATATACCCAGCGGGTTGCAATAAATTCGCAGATTGGCGGAACACCTTCAATGCTGCCTATTGCGCGGTTCAGCTTGTCGAAACTGAACATTGCGCCGCCCAAAGCCATCTGCGGAATCATCACAAGCGGAATCATAATGTAGATGGTCACGGCCGAGTTGAAAGTCGATGACAGAATCAGTCCTACAAGGTTCGAGAATGTGGCGATTGTGAACATAGCCCACCAGTATTCAAACCATAAACCTTTGACACTCAATATTGTATTGGCTACCAATACAAACAGAATCGATTGTATGGCTGATATGATGAACAATATTGCGATTTTTGCCACAAGATATGTCGAACGGCTCAGATTCAGGAACTTCTCGCGGTTCAGAATCTTCTGGTCTTTGAAGATTTCCTCGCCACTCACCATCAATCCAAGGAACATGGCCACAATCAGGCTCATGAATATATATATAGGTATGTTGGCGTTCTCGCGGAATATGTAGATGTTCGAGTTCGGGTCGGCAATGTATCTGATTAGGAACGAAAGAATTAAACCCAACGCAGGTGCTTCAAGAATATTCAGTACCAAATACTGCGTGTTGCTTATCTTTGCCAGGAAATCGCGTTTGAAATAGATTTTCACTTGCTGGAACCAACTTGGAATATCCAACGATTTTGGCGGAGTCTCGTGAAGGTCTTTGAGTTTTATTTTGTCAATGCATTCCCTATATTTCTCGTGGAATTTAAGGTCGAGGCGTTCCAACTCGCGCGCTTTTTCCTGCGGGTCTTCATCGCCTTTGGCAATGCGAGCTTGTTCTTCAGCAAATTTCTCAAGGTATTTTGGGTCAGTTTGGCTGATAATGCTCTGCTCGCGTTTCTTTTCCCATTCGGGCGGCGTAACTTTTCGCTTATTGGTATATTTACCGAACTCGTCAACCACCTGGGCATCAATAATATTGAAGATAAGCTCCGGATTGACGTTACCGCACGATGGGCACTCGCCGACATCTGCGTTCAGCTGGCCGTCGATTTTCTTGAAGTAGGTGACGGCATCAACCGGGTTACCATAATATATAAGGTATCCACCGGTGTCGAGTATAACCATCTTGTCGAACATCTTGTAGATTTCCGATGATGGCTGGTGGATTACCACAAACACAAGTTTGCCCTTCATGGCAAGCTCGCGGAGCAAGTCCATTACGTTTTCAGAGTCGCGCGATGACAAACCCGATGTCGGTTCATCGACAAACAGAATTGGCGGTTCGCGGATAAGTTCCAGCGCAATGTTAAGTCGTTTGCGCTGACCGCCACTGATGGTCTTGTGCAGTGGCGAGCCCACTTTCAGGTCTTTCCTGTCGAGCAGGCCGAGGTTTGCGAGCGTTTTCTCGCAGCGTTCCTTTATCTCCTCTTCAGTCATGTTCTTGAAACACAACTTGGCGTTGAAATAAAGGTTTTCGTAAACGGTCAATTCCTCAATCAGGAGGTCATCCTGCGGAATGTAACCGATAACTCCCTCCATCTTGTCCTTTTCGGTGTGCAGGTTGATGCCGTTTATCAGCACTTCGCCTTTCGACGGGCACTCGTTGCCGGTGAGAACGTTGAGCAGTGTGGTTTTTCCGGCACCGCTGGCTCCCATAATGCCGACAAGGCGTCCCTGCTCTTCCGAAAGATTGATGTTTCGAAGTCCTATAGCGCCATTTTTGAATCGGAATTCCAAATCGTTGACGTTATAGGTAACCTTCGCCGATGTAATGTCTGAAAGGAATTTCGACACCACATCGCTGTAGTACACTGGTTTGCCTTTCGGGAAGCGGATGGCGCTGCCGTTTGCAAACAAATAAATCTTGTTGCCTTTTATTGGCAGACCGTTGAGTACTAGCTCATGTGAGCCAAGATATTTTGTGAAATAGAGGTCGACACTCTTAATCTGAAGAATGACAAGTTCTTTGTCGAGTTCTTCAATTTGGATGTGTTTGGCTTGTTCAAGCTCAAGTTCCTTGTCGTTGATGATAAGAATGTTGGGAATGTCAAGTTCTTTGACAGTCTCTTTTCGACAAAAGTCCTCGGTACTTTTGAATTCTTCGGGCGAGATGTTGAAGACCTCGGCCGCAGTGTTGATGATCGCCATTCGTTGGTCGGTAAACTGCCGGTCGGCAGCCACCAACTCGAACAGGCGAACCAATACGACAACCTTCTGCTGTTGGGTAAGGGTCTTGTTAATCTTTTTGCAAATGCCAAGAATCTTAACTGAGTCCTTAACCGAGGTGAGTTTGACCTCTTCCTCCGAATTCTCATGAAGTGAATTACGATCCTTTATGCCTACATGCTTGTAGAACAAAGCTAAATACTCCTCAACAAAGTCGGAACTTAATTGCGAAGTAAGGAAATTCTCGACAAAGTCGATTTCGCTATCTTTTACGCCTCCGTCCTGTTTGGCAATAATCGCAAACAGTTGCATTAAGGCTTTCAGAATCTCTTCACTCATCTAAACGTTGTTTGTGTTAACTGTTCTCTTGTTTGTTAGTCAAGCGAATAGCTGATTTGCTCGAATGGCACGTCAACAATGTCGGCATACTCCTCGCCAGCCTCTTCCATATCCTCATCATCTTCGGGGTAATGCCATCTTACAAGCACATCCTTGCCTGCTTCATGCATTTCCTCAAGTTTCAGAAGAATGTCCAGAATCATTTTTGACGATGCGGTGTTGAAGTACACCAATTTGAAATTGAAGATGGTTTTGCCGGTGGCCTCTTCCGAATAGCGGTCAATCCAGTCAAGAATAGGTTCATAGAATACAGCAACATCTTCCGGAAGCGATCTTCCAGATATTTCAAATATCTCGTTCGCAACATCAAGAGTTACACTTGGCGTATCATCCGTTCCAACAATTTTAATAACTTCCATAGTGAGTTTAATTATTTGTTAATCAAAATTTTGAGTTCTCGAAATAGTCGACGATATAATAAAGAATGAATACTCATTGTCTATGGGAACAAATTTGTAGTTCAATGAGTTTCCTGTCTTTTTGGCAATGTCGATGAAACCAAGGCCCGCACCACCTTTTTCCGACAGGCGGCCTTCTTTAATCTGCTGTTTGTAGAGCGCTTTCAATCCTTCTTTGTCTAACGAGTTGATTTTGTCAAGAACGCCGGCAATGGCGGCCTCTTTTTGCTTTTGAAGAATGTTACCCGTTGTGATAACATAGTTCTCATCGTCTTTGCAAAGCAAGAACACTCCGCTGCCTTCCTCATGACTCTCTTCGTTGGTCATGTAGTCGGCATGCTTGCTTATGTTCTGAAGAAACTCCACAATCACATGGAACACCTTCTTCTGAACGGAGTTCGATTCTTCCGCAACCATCATGTTGGTCTCGGTTATCGATGTGAAGGCTTTGGTCACTTGGTGTGTTATTTCTCCCTTGTAAACCAGTTTAACGTTCTTGCTTTCCATCGACTCGTTAAAACTATAGACAAATTCTAGAAAGTCTTTGTTCCCATCCATAGCTATGTCGTTTAAGTTTAAAATTCAATTCCTATTAACAATATATCATCGACTTGTTTATAGTCGCCTTTGTAGGCCATGAAATCATCGTAAATGATTTTTTCATAGTCGTATATTTCCACATCATAGTGCTCTACAAGCAAATCGCGGATGCGGCTCGCTTGATATTTCCGTCCGGTTTCGCCGCTCACTTGGTCGGGCAGACCATCCGAAAAGAAAAACACCCTGTCTTTGGGCTCCAAATTTATTAAATGATTTTCAAAATCCGCTTCAGGTTTTTTACCTAATGGTATGCCACCAATGGCCTTATGACTACCCTTATACTGGGTTAACTCATTGCCTCTCAGTAAATAAAGTGGTCTGTGAGCGCCTGCAAATTCCAAAATATTTTTCTTCAAGTTTATTTTGCAGAGTGCAATATCCATGCCGTCGCGTGCATCGGTGTCGATTCGGTCTTGTTTCAGAGTGGTGCGCACACCTTCGTGAAGTTTGTCGAGAATAACACCAGCATCGATGTTGTCGTAGTGGTCAACCACATTGTTCAGAGTGAAGTAGCCGATGAATGACAGCAGCGCACCTGGCACACCGTGACCGGTACAATCGACAACTGCAATGAAGAGGTCGTCGCCTTTCTTGAAGAACCATGGGAAGTCGCCGCTGACCACGTCTTTCGGGCGGTAGAAAATGAACGACTTCGGCAGGAACTCTTGTATGAATTTGGTGTTAGGCAAGATGGCCGTTTGAATGCGTTTGGCATAGTTGATACTCTCGGTAATAGCCTTGTTCTTCTCCTGAATCTCAATCTCAACAAGTTTCTGCTCGGTGATATCGTGAGCCACAAACAGAATGGTCTCCAACTCTTTGTTGTCGTCGCTGAACTCCGGAATGGCATTAACTTGCATAATGCGGTCGCCAAAGTTAGTAGGGAAGGTTACTTCGGCTTCATGTTTGTTGTTTGTGCTCCTTACCGTTTTGACAGCATCGCTGAAGAACTCTTTAATGGTAGGCTCAAACTGTACCTCGCTGAGGTTCTTGTTTATGATTTCAGAGACTTCAATTCCGGTGAAAGTTTTTACCATTGGGTTTGCGTAGAAGAACTGTCCTGTGGTGCCGATTCGCAATATCAAGTCGAGGGAGTTCTCTGACAATGACTGCATTTTGCTCTTCATTCGCTCCTCTTTCTCGGCGCGCTTACGCTCGGTTATATCGCGAGAGTTGATAATCAATCCGTTGATGGCGGGGTCGTCGAGTAGGTTTCGGCATGTCGATTCGATGTAAATTTTCTGTCCGTCTTTTCGCATGTAAGTGTATTGGATGGTGGCGGTTGAGCTGGCATCTTTTACTACTTTGGACAGTGTTTCGGTAAATTCTTTCACGCCTTTGGCGGTCAGACGATCGATGTCTTTTCCGTCAATCATCTCTTGTATGGTGTAACCATAGATGTTTGTAACAGAAGGACTAATGTATTTAAGTTTCAGGTCCTCGTCATATATCGAGATGATTTCGGATGCGTTTTCGAGCAGCGCATGCTGGCGTTTTTGTGCGTTTTCAACTGCGCGGATTTGTGTCTGTAGGTTAGAGTTGGTTTTTTCCAGCTCTTCGTGTGTGGCACGCATCTCTTCAGCGTTCTGACGCAACTCTTCTTCGTTCTCTTGAAGCTCTTCGGTCATTTCCTGGGCATCTTTCAGCAGCTTCTCGGTACGGGTGTTTACTTTAAGGTTGAAGATGGTGCGGGCAATAATATCGCTCAATTCTCTTAAGAATCTGATTTTAAGCTCGCTGATATCATCTTTGAGCGATGCAAATTCAAGCACGCCTTGCAGTTTCTCATCGGTGATGAGAGGAACCAGCAACAGTGAGTTTGGCTTTTTGTCGCCCAGAATACCGCTTGTAATGGTAACGAACTCATCGGGAATCTCGCGGCGGTAGATGACGTCCATTTCGTAGGCACATTGTCCGACCAGACCTTCGCCTATTTGGAATTTTGTGTCGAGATATTTTCTGCGGTTGTAGGCGTAAGTGGCTTTGTTTTCGAGAGTTTTGTCTTCTTCGTTGTAAATATAGAATGCACCTTGAATGACATCGATATACTTAATGAGTTCAACCAAAGTAAGATATGAAAGGTTGTCGAGGTCGTTCTGCAAGCGCAGAATATCAGAAATTGTGTCTTTTCCTTTTGCAATCCAGTTTTGTTCTTTCTCTTTTTCGTTGGTCAGAGCAAGGTTCTCGCGCATTTTTTTCAGAGAGTGGCCCAAAATGTCGTTATCGTCAATTTCGGCATCGTTAGCAGCAAGGTCGCCTTCGCCAATTTTCTTGGCAAAAAGGGCGTTCATGTTGATAACATGGTCTTTTTCAGAAATTTGGTTTTCTAGCGAGTCAATGGTTTCTTGTTGCGATTTGGTAAAGGCATACCCTAGTATTCCTAAAATAAAGGGCAGCAAGTCGATAATTATATACGCCGGAGTTTCTTTGTGCAATTGTATCAGATTGCTAAGCGATACCTGAAGGTCGCCTTTGACAAATCCTAATATCCATGACAAGATAACTATCACCACACCCAGACCTACTAAGGTGGGGGTGAAGTTTATCCGGTTGTTCACCTTATAAACAAATATCCGTTTTATTTTGTCGATAAACGTTTCCATTGTGCTTCAACTCTTTATTGCGGGGTTATGCCGCCTATTGCGTTCGAAATCTCGTCTATTTTATTTACAAACCCATTTTCAAAGGGCTTAAAGGTAGCGATTTCTATTAATCCAACAGCATTGTCGTCCTTTAAAATTGGAATAATCGCCAAATTGTTCACTTCGATTTGTCCCAAACCCGATACAATCATTAAACTCTTGCTTGGTAAGTCGTTTAAAAACATTGGTTTACGGTCTTTGGCGACTTGTCCTGACAAACCTTCACCCAATTTGAATGAGCGTGGCGATTCGTTGTTGTAGTAGGCGAAGGTTGCTACCGAGTTAAACTCATCGTCATCGCACTTGAAAACAATGCCCACGGCAACATCCATTTGTTTTGAGAAAGCGTATAGCAATGCATCGCCGAAACTTTTCCAGTCGCTGTTTTTCCCAGTTTTGTCGAGCAGTTCTTTCAAGTTGAATCCTGAGTCGGATGTTTCTTTCATTTTTTGGTCGACTTCCTTCTCGTATTGGTCATCGGTTATCTGGCTGACAGCGGCGTGCTCTTCTTCGGCTTTCATGTAGATTGATGTGATTTTGGAACCCATCATTCCGATTTTTGAGGCGACAAGTATCTGTGCCACAATAATGAGCAAAAGAATGAGCGCATAACTGTTTTTGCCGAAATTAGGGGCGGCGGCCAGCATTATTACTATGGCTGCAACGCTGATGGCGACTAGAAAAATCGTCCATCCTGTTATTTTTTGCCGGTATTTCAGAAGTTCGTCCATAAATCAGGCTAATTTAAGTAAAAAATCGATAATCTGTTTCGTGCTGAACACATAATCCACTTTTGTGGCGTTCATCGATGCTGTTGTCATTGTCGGCACCTGGCACTCTTTGGGGTCCTGGACAATGGTCAGTCCGCCGTTGTCGGTTACGCTTTTCAAGCCAAGAGCACCGTCTTTGTTGGCGCCGCTCAAGATTATGCCCACCAGTTTCCGTTTGAAATTGTACGATGCCGAGAAGAACGACAGGTCGATTGAGGGGCGCGAGTGGTTCACCACATCTTCGGTTGAAAGTGAGAACCGGTTGCCTAACTCTATGTACATGTGATAATTGGCCGGGGCCAGATATATGCGTCCCGCCTTGAGCGGTTCTTTGTCATGTGGCTCGATTATAGGCAGTTTCGATTTTATCGACAGTGCTTCAACGAATCCCGAACGGATGTGTTTCAATCGGTGCAGACACATTAGAATCGGCAGAGGATAGTTTGCCGGCAATGCTGCAATTATTCGGGTAACTACCTGAAAACTACCGGCCGAACCTCCAATCATTATGGCTTTGTAATCGTTCATCAGTCAACCCTTTTTTTATAAATTTTTTCGTTTGCGTTCACAATCTGCAACTTCTTGCTTGCTTCCGAGTATTCAAGTGTCTCCATGTTTCCGATGACCAGATATCCGCCTATTTCGAGGCTGTCGACCAGCTTGCGGATTACCTTGTCGTAAAGGGGAATATTGAATTGCAGCAGTTTGTTGCGGTAAATAATCATCTTGTATTTCCGTGCGATGGGGCAGTTCAAAATGTCGTCTTGCTTTTCGAGCGTCACACTGTCGAGCAGTTGCGGCTTCATGACTGCTTTGTTGTCGTTGAGTGTGTAGTACGATGCGAACTGCGTTTTGCCCACGTAGCGTGTGTAGTTGGCCTCGCTCACTTCGATTTTTTTCTGGTCGTAGTTGCCGCCTTTCTTTATCAACTCTATGTGCTTGTTCGATGGGCAGTTGGCGTCAATCTTGATTTTGCCTTGAAGCCCGGCTTCGGCGATAATAATCGCCAAAGAGAACAATTCGTCGCCCGATGTCACGCATGGCATCCAGATTTGGCTGTCGGTTGCCCGGCTTATTTCCGAAATATACTTGTCGCGAAGTTCGCGCCACAGCGACGGGTCGCGGAAGAATTCGGTTACTTCGAGCGATACGGTGTAAAGGAAATCGTCGGCTGTTATAGCTTTTTTGCGGATTTTTTCAGCAAAGTCGTCGGCCGAGTGGCTGCCAAAAGTGTTTATGGCGTGAATCAGCCGCCGCTTGAGTATTGTGAATGTATAATCCGACATGTCGATGCCGTAAGTGTCAGTTACAGCACTGATAATGTTTCGGGTGTCTACTATGCCTATATTATCAACCATAACTACATCTG
>Ga0255061_10000501_pt1 | contig 11240 bp, 7 predicted proteins | sample 174RNAGHGhighgp2_FD_183093 | JGI IMG/M metagenome (GOLD analysis project Ga0255061, IMG submission 183093) | Metatranscriptome of sheep rumen microbial communities from Palmerston North, Manawatu-Wanganui, New Zealand - 1742 RNA GHGhigh gp2... | ecosystem: Host-associated > Mammals > Digestive... | reverse complement strand
TTCGTAATCTTCACGAGAACCAACAATCAATTTGCTGAATTCACGTTGTCCTGTACCTGCTGGGATCAAATGACCACAAATAACATTTTCTTTCATACCTTCTAGGTAATCTACTTTACCACTGATTGCAGCTTCGTTCAAAACTTTAGTAGTTTCTTGGAATGATGCAGCAGACATAAAGCTTGTCGTTTGAAGAGCAGCACGTGTAATACCTTGAAGTACTTGACTTGAAGTAGCAGGAACTGCATCTCTTGCTTCCACTTGTTCCATGTCTTTACGTTTCAAAATACTATTTTCGTCACGAAGTTTGCGAGCTGTTACAATTTGACCTTCTTTCAACACTTCAGAAGCTCCTGCTTTTGTAACTACTTTTTTACCCCAGATACGATCATTTTCTTCCATGAATTCGTTTTTATCAACGATTTGTTTTTCAAGAAAACGAGTATCACCTGGATCTTCAATGCAAACTTTACGCATCATTTGACGAACAATAACTTCAAAATGCTTATCGTTAATTTTTACACCTTGCAAACGATATACGTCTTGTACTTCATTAACAATGTATTCCTGAACAGCTGTAGGCCCTTTGATTGCCAAAATATCAGATGGAGTAATCGCACCATCAGACAATGCTGTACCAGCTTTTACATAGTCATTTTCTTGTACTAGGACTTGTTTTGATGTAACTACCAAATATTTCTTTTGTTCCCCTGTTTTCGAAGTAATGATAATTTCTCTTTGACCTCTTTTAATTTTACCAAAAGATACTTCACCATCAATTTCTGAAACAACAGCTGGATTTGAAGGATTACGAGCTTCAAATAATTCTGTAACACGTGGAAGACCTCCAGTGATATCCCCAGACTTACCTGCAGTTCTTGGAGATTTCAAGATAACCTGACCTACTTTAATTTCTCCACCTTCTTCTACCATCAAACGAGCAGCTACTGGCAAACTATATGTTTTAATAACTTCACCTTTAGCATTTTTAATCAACATAGTTGGAATCTTATCTTTTTCTTTCGATTCGATAATTATTTTTTCATTCAAACCTGTTTGATCGTCTGATTCAGTCTTACAAGTTACACCTTCAATTACATCCTCAAATTCTACTTTACCAGATGCTTCTGAAATTACTACAGCATTAAATGGATCCCATTCACAAATTACATCGCCTTTTTTAACTTGATCACCTGATTTAAAGTACAAACGAGAACCATATAAAATATTCTGATTTGTAAGGATACTTCCTGTAGTTGGTTGAATAATTTTCATTTCAGTAGAACGACTTACTACAACTTGGAACTTCTTACCATTTTCTTCCGATTCTACTGTTCTCAATTCTTCAAACTCTACAATACCATCATTACGAACTTCTATCTTATTTTCAGCAGCCACATTGGATGCCACACCACCGACGTGGAATGTACGCAATGTCAACTGAGTACCAGGTTCACCAATTGATTGTGCTGCAATAACTCCGACAGATTCTCCTTTTTGAACCATTCTCGCTGTAGCAAGGTTACGACCGTAACACTTAGCACAACAACCTTTTTTAGTTTCACAAGTCAATACCGAACGGATTTCCACTTGTTCGATTGGAGAATCTTGAATAATTTGAGCTTGAGGTTCTCTAATTTCTTCCCCAGAAGCAACAATCAATTCACCAGTAATTGGATGATAAATATCATGTACTGATACACGACCTAAGATTCGTTCGTATAGAGAAGATATTACATCCTCATTGTTTTTTAACTCAGTTGCAGTCAAACCACGCAATGTTCCGCAATCTTCTTCTGTAATAATAACATCGTGAGCTACGTCAACCAAACGTCTTGTCAAATAACCAGCATCAGCAGTTTTCAAAGCTGTATCGGCCAAACCTTTACGAGCACCGTGAGTTGAAATAAAGTACTCCAACACAGAAAGTCCTTCTTTAAAGTTTGCCAAAATTGGGTTTTCAATTGTTTGACCACCTTCTGCTCCTGATTTTTGAGGTTTTGCCATCAAACCACGCATACCAGACAACTGACGAATTTGTTCTTTAGAACCACGGGCTCCTGAATCCAACATCATATATACTGAGTTAAATCCTTGGTTATCGGCAGCCATTTGCTTCATCAAAATATTAGACAATTTTGAGTTAATATGTGTCCAAGTATCGATAATTTGATTATAACGTTCATTATTGGTAATAAATCCCATGTTGTAGTTGTCCATAATTTGTTCAACTTCAGCATAACCTTCTTTTACCAATTCTTCTTTTTCTTTAGGAATAATAACGTCTTCCAAGTTGAATGACAAACATCCACGGAAAGCCATATAGTAACCTAAATTTTTAATATCATCCAAGAATTTAGCTGTACGAGAAACTCCACAAACTTTAATTACATTAGCAATGATATCACGTAAAGATTTTTTAGACAAAATTTCATTGATAAATCCTACTTCACGTGGAACAAATTCGTTAACCATAACTCGTCCAACAGTAGTATCTATCATAGTTAGAACACTTTCATTGTTTTCATTCAAATCATAAGTTCTAACTTTAATTTTTGCATGTAAATCTACTTTACCTTCATTGTATGCAATATTAGCTTCTTCAGGCGAATAGAACACCAATCCTTCTCCTTTAGCACCTTCTCTTGGTTTAGTAATGTAGTACAAACCAAGCACCATGTCTTGTGAAGGCACGGTAATAGGAGCACCATTGGCAGGATTTAAGATGTTATGAGAAGCCAACATCAACATTTGAGCTTCCAAAATTGCTTCATTACCAAGAGGCAAGTGAACAGCCATCTGGTCACCATCGAAGTCGGCGTTGAACGCAGTACAAGCCAATGGGTGAAGTTGGATAGCTTTTCCTTCAATCATTCTTGGTTGGAATGCTTGAATACCCAAGCGGTGCAATGTAGGAGCACGGTTCAATAAAACTGGGTGACCTTTCATTACATTTTCCAAAATATCCCAAACGATAGGATCTTTTCTATCTACAATTTTTTTAGCTGATTTCACAGTCTTTACAATACCACGTTCAATCAATTGACGGATAACAAATGGTTTGTAAAGTTCAGCTGCCATATATTTTGGCAAACCACATTCGTGCATATTCAATTCAGGTCCAACGACAATTACCGAACGAGCTGAGTAGTCAACACGTTTACCCAACAAGTTTTGACGGAAACGACCTTGTTTACCTTTCAAGTTTTCTGAAAGTGATTTCAACGGACGGTTTGCTTCTGATTTTACAGCAGTTGATTTTCTTGAATTATCAAGTAATGAATCCACAGCCTCTTGAAGCATACGTTTTTCATTACGCAAAATAACTTCAGGAGCTTTGATTTCAATAAGTCTTTTTAGACGATTATTTCTAATAATAACACGACGATACAAGTCATTCAAGTCAGAAGTTGCAAAACGACCACCATCTAGTGGAATAAGTGGACGCAAATCTGGCGGAATCACTGGTACATTTTTAATTATCATCCATTCAGGACGGTTTTTGCCTTTTGATGCACGAAAAGCTTCCACTACTTGCAAACGCTTCAATGCTTCATTTTTACGTTGTTGAGAACCTTCCTTACTTGCTCTATCACGCAATTCGTATGAAAGAGAATCAAGGTCAAGTTTTACAAGCAAATCGTAAACGGCTTCAGCACCCATTTTAGCGACAAACTTTTCAGGGTCTGTATCTTCCAATAATTGATTTTCTCTTGGTAAGGCATCAACAATATCCAAATATTCTTCCTCTGTCAACAAATCTCCTTCTTCGATTCCATCATTCTTTTTAACACCAGGATTGATGACTACATAACGTTCATAGTAAATAATTGCGTCAAGCTTTTTGGTTGGCATACCCAACAAATAACCGATTTTGTTAGGCAAAGAACGGAAATACCAAATATGAGCGACAGGAACAACCAATTGAATGTGTCCCATACGTTCACGGCGCACTTTCTTTTCAGTAACTTCAACACCACATCTATCGCATACAATTCCTTTATAACGAATGCGTTTGTATTTACCGCAATGACATTCATAATCCTTTACAGGACCAAAAATTCTTTCGCAGAACAAACCATCTCTTTCTGGTTTGTATGTTCTATAGTTAATGGTTTCTGGTTTTAATACTTCACCACTTGAATTATCTAAGATTTCTTCAGGAGATGCTAAACCAATTGTTATTTTATTAAAGCCACTCTTTAATTTATTTTCTTTTCTAAAAGCCATATTTACAAAAGAGTTGATGTTTTTTTATTGTGGAGCAGGATTTTACTCCCACTCCATTATTTTTTTTATTATTCTAGATTGAAACTCAATCCCAAACCTTTTAATTCGTGAATCAACACATTCAAAGATTCCGGATTTCCTGGGGTTGGCATAGGTTCACCTTTAACAATTGCTTCATATGCACGAGCTCTACCCATAACGTCATCTGACTTAATTGTCAAAATTTCTTGTAGGATATGTGCTGCTCCAAAGGCTTCCAATGCCCAAACTTCCATTTCTCCAAAACGTTGACCCCCAAATTGTGCTTTACCACCCAATGGTTGTTGAGTAATCAACGAATAAGGTCCAATTGAACGGGCATGCATCTTATCGTCAACCATGTGACCCAATTTCAACATATAGATAACACCTACTGTAGCTGGTTGGTCAAATCTTTCTCCTGTACCACCATCATACAAGTACATTTTTCCACAACGTGGAAGACCTGCTTTATCTGTCCATTCATTCAAGTCATCTAATGAAGCACCATCAAAGATTGGAGTAGCAAATTTAACACCCAATTCTTTTCCTGCCCATCCTAATACAGTTTCAAAGATCTGACCCAAGTTCATACGAGAAGGCACACCTAGAGGATTCAAAACGATATCGACTGGAGTTCCATCTGCCAAGAATGGCATATCTTCTTGATGAACAATACGAGAAACAATACCTTTATTACCGTGACGACCTGCCATTTTATCTCCCACTCTAATCTTACGCTTCTTAGCAATATATACTTTTGCCATTTGAATAATACCAGATGGAAGTTCGTCTCCAATGGCCAAATTGAATTTTTCACGTTTTACACTTGCATCCAATTCCTTGTATTTTCTCAAGAAATTTAGGATAACATCGTGAATCATATCATTCTTATGAGCATCGGTAGTCCATTTACTTACTTGAATAGTTGTGTAATCAGCATCCATCAAGGCTTGTTTAGTAAATTTCGTTCCTTTAGGGAATACATCTGTTCCCAAGAAATCTTTTACACCTTGAGAAGTTTTACCATTAGTAATAGTAAGCAATTTTTCAACTAAAATAGCTTTCAAATCCATAGCATCGCTTTCAAACTTAGCATCGATTTCTTCTAATTTAGCTTTATCTGCAGTTCTACTTCTACGGTCTTTTATTACACGTTTATATAATTTTTTATCAATTACTACACCACTCAACGAAGGAGTTGCTTTCAAAGAAGCATCTTTAACATCACCTGCTTTATCTCCAAAAATTGCTCTTAACAATTTTTCTTCTGGAGAAGGATCAGATTCTCCTTTTGGAGTAATCTTACCAATTAAAATATCTCCTGGATTAATATGAGCACCGATACGAACAATACCATTTTCATCCAAATTCTTAGTTGCTTCTTCACTAACATTAGGTATATCTGACGTAAATTCTTCCATACCACGTTTAGTCTCTCTAACTTCCAAGGTGTATTCATCAACGTGAACTGAAGTCAAAATATCTTCTTTTACCACACGTTCATTAATAACAATAGCATCCTCGTAGTTGTAACCTTTCCAAGGCATGAATGCAACTTTCAAGTTCTTACCAATTGCCAATTCACCATTTTGACTAGAATAACCTTCTGTCAAAATTTGACCTTCTTCAACTCTATCGCCTCGTTTTACGATTGGACGAAGGTCAATCGTTGTACTTTGGTTAGTTTTCTTAAATTTAGGGATGATGTACTCTTTAATATCACTATCAAAACTTACAAAACGCTCATCATCAGTGTAGTCGTATTTAATTTTAATGCAATCAGCATCAACATAAACAACTTCACCCGAACGTTCTGCAGCGATTTGAGTTCTTGAGTCTTCAATTAATTGTTTTTCAATACCTGTTCCAACAATAGGAGCTTCGGTACGTAACAATGGCACTGCTTGGCGCATCATGTTTGAACCCATCAACGCACGGTTAGCATCATCATGTTCCAAGAATGGAATCAAAGAAGCCGCTATAGAAGCAATTTGTTGAGGAGCAACGTCCATCAAATCAACATCTTCTGGTGCTACAACTGGGAAGTCTGCATCCAAACGAGCTTTAATTTTATTATTAACGAAACTACCATCATCAGCCAATGGAGCATTTCCTTGAGCAATAATTTTACCAGTTTCTTCTTCTGCAGAATAATAAGTAATATTTTGCAAATCAACTTTAGAATCTTTTACAACTCTATATGGAGTTTGAATAAATCCAAGATCATTGATTTTTGCATATACACACAAAGAAGATATCAAACCGATATTTGGACCTTCTGGAGTTTCGATAGGACATAGACGACCATAGTGAGTATAGTGAACGTCACGCACCTCAAAACCAGCTCTTTCACGAGACAAGCCACCAGGACCTAATGCTGACAAACGACGTTTGTTTGTAACTTCTGCCAAAGGATTGGTTTGATCCATAAATTGTGACAATGGATTTGTTCCAAAGAATGAATTGATAACCGAAGAAATTGTTTTGGCGTTAATCAAATCAATTGGAGTAAAGACTTCGTTGTCACGAACATTCATTCTTTCACGAATAGTTCGTGCCATTCTTGCCAAACCTACACCAAATTGATTGTATAATTGTTCACCAACAGTACGAACACGACGGTTACTCAAGTGGTCGATATCATCAACATCAGCCTTTGAGTTAATCAATTCAATAAGATATTTGATAATTTCAATAATATCTTCTTTTGTCAATACTTTAATTTCAGGATCGATATCAAGATTTAATTTCTTATTGATTCTGAAACGACCTACATCACCCAAATCATATCTCTTTTCAGAGAAGAATAGATTTGTAATAACTTCACGAGCTGTTGCATCGTCAGCAGGTTCTGCATTACGCAATTGACGATAAATATATTGAACAGCTTCCTTACCAGAGTTACTAGGGTCTTTTTGTAGAGTATTATAGATAATTGAAAAATCAGACATATTTTGGTCTTCACGATGCAACAAAATTGTTTTAGCACCCGATTCCACAATTTCGTCTATATTTTCATTATCCAAGATAGTTTCTCTTTCTTTAATAACTTCATTACGTTCAATAGAAACTACTTCACCCGTATCTTCATCAACGAAGTCTTCCGACCATGATTTCAATACACGTGCTGCAAGTTTTCTACCTACAACTTTTTTAAGATTTGTTTTAGAAACTTTTACTTCTTCAGCTAAGTCAAAAATTTCTAAGATATCTTTATCACTTTCAAAACCAATAGAACGCAACAAGGTAGTTACTGGTAATTTCTTACGTCTATCGATGTAAGCATACATTACGTTACTAATATCTGTAGCAAATTCTATCCATGATCCTTTGAAAGGAATAATTCTCGCAGAATAAAGTTTTGTTCCATTAGCATGCATACTTTGTCCGAAGAATACACCTGGAGATCTATGCAATTGAGATACAACTACACGTTCTGCACCATTAATAATAAAGGTACCTTTATTGGTCATATACGGAATTTGACCTAAATATACATCTTGGATAGATGTTTCGAAATCTTCATGGTCAGGATCAGTACATGATAGTTTTAATTTAGCTTTTAATGGAACACTATATGTTAGACCTCTCTCCAAACATTCGGCCATAGACCAACGTGGAGGGTCAATGAAATAATCTAGAAACTCTAGATTAAAATTATTTCTTGTATCTGTGATTGGGAAATTTTCAGCAAATACTTTATATAGCCCTTCGTTTTTTCTTTTTTCAGTTGCAGTATCCAATTGGAAAAAATCTTGGAATGATTTCAACTGAATTTCCAAAAAATCAGGATATTTCAACTGATTTTTTACCGACGAAAAGCTAACTCTTTGATTATCAATACGTGATGACATTTATCAACGGTATTATTTGAAACTTAAAATTATAAACATAAAAAGGTTTAGAATCCCATTGTTATGGGATTCCAAACCGAAGTGTCTGATAATCAGACAAGTATTATTTAAGCTCAACTTCAGCTCCAGCTTCAGTTAATTGTTTTTTCAAATTTTCTGCATCATCTTTTGATACACCTTCTTTGATTGTGCTAGGAGCTCCATCTACCATATCTTTAGCTTCTTTCAAGCCAAGACCAGTAAGTTCTTTTACTAATTTAACAACTGCAAGTTTATTTGCACCTGCTGATTTCAATACTACGTCGAATGATGATTTTTCTTCAGCTGCTGCTGCGCCTGCTGCAGGACCTGCTGCTACTGCAACTGCTGCTGCTGCTGGTTCAATACCATATTCGTTTTTCAAAATTTCAGCTAATTCGTTAACTTCTTTTACTGTTAAATTAACTAATTGTTCTGCAAAAGCTTTCAAATCTGCCATTTTCTTATGTTTTTTAAATTAAATTTACACTAATAATATTATTTCTTTGATAAAGTTTCAAGAACTCCGTGAAGAGTATTTCCACCTGATTGCAATGCTGATACAACGTTCTTAGCAGGCGATTGCAACAACGCAATAATATCTGCGATAAGTTCGTTTTTGCTCTTTATTGCACATAATGAATCTAACTCATTATCACCGAAATAGAAACTTTCTTCTACGTAAGCTGCTTTCAATACTGGCTTATCACTTGCTTTTCTAAATTCTTTTATAACTTTAGCAGGTGTATTTCCAGTGTTTGTAAACATCAACGCAGTATCACCTTTTAACGAGTCGTATAAAGATGAAAAATCGACATCACTACCTTCTAATGCTTTTTTCAACAAAGTGTTTTTAACAACCATTAATTTAATGTCGTTTTTGAAACACTTTCTTCTCAAGTCACTAGTCTTTGCTGCATTAAGAGAAGATATGTCAGCTAAATAAAAGTGAGTATAATTAGCTAGAGTCGACTTAATTTGTTCAATAACAATACTTTTGTCTTCTTTCTTCATAATACTTTTTATTTAACGTCTTCCAATGACTTGGTGTCAATTTTCAATCCTTTACTCATTGTGCTTGATAAGAACACACTCTTGATATAAGTTCCTTTTGCAGAACTTGGTTTCAATTTATTGATAATTGCAATAAATTCTTTTGCATTTTCAGCAATTTTTTCTGCGTCAAAAGATACTTTACCAATTGATGAGTGAACAATACCAAATTTATCAACCTTGAAATCAATTTTACCTGCTTTAACTTCAGCTACGGCTTTTCCGATTTCATTGGTAACGGTACCACTCTTAGGGTTTGGCATTAAACCACGAGGACCTAACACTCTACCTAGAGCACCAATTTTACCCATGATTGAAGGCATTGTGATGATAACATCAACATCTGTCCATCCAGCTTTAATCTTTTCGATATACTCATCGAGACCTACGTAATCAGCTCCAGCAGCTTTAGCTTCTGCTTCTTTATCAGAAGAACATAATACTAAAACTCTTGTTACTTTTCCAGTTCCGTGAGGAAGAGTTACCACGCCTCTGACCATTTGATTCGCTTTTCTTGGATCAACACCAAGACGAATGTCAATATCTACAGAAGCATCAAATTTTGTTGTAGTTATTTCTTTTACTAACGATGCAGCTTCTTTTAGAGAATAGGCTTTTCCTGCTTCAATTTTCTCTAAAGCCAACTTTTGATTTTTTGTAAGTTTACCCATTTGAATTGAAGTTTTTATTTATTTAATTCAGGAAACTGACCAGTAACGGTAATACCCATGCTTCTTGCTGTACCTGCAACCATTTTCATTGCAGATTCCAATGTAAAGCAATTTAAGTCCGCCATTTTATCCTCAGAGATAGCTTTAACTTGATCCCAAGTGATTTCTGCTACTTTTTTGCGATTTGGTTCAGCAGACCCACTTTTAACTTTAGCAGCTTCTAACAACTGTACTGCTGCAGGAGGAGTTTTGATTACAAAATCAAAAGACTTGTCTGCATAGTAAGTGATAACAACAGGCAATACTTTTCCAGCTTTGTCCTGTGTTCTGGCGTTAAACTGCTTGCAGAATTCCATGATATTGATACCTTTGGAACCCAATGCAGGTCCTACTGGGGGTGAGGGATTAGCCGCGCCACCTTTTATCTGCAATTTGATAAATCCAGCAACTTCTTTAGCCATGTTTTTAAAAATTATTTAATTGATTAATACAATAAGGAAATCAATCGTAACATATTGATTATTCCTTTTCAACTTGCATAAAGCTTAATTCCAATGGTGATTTACGTCCAAATATCTTAACCATTACCTTAAGTTTCTTTCTTTCGTTATTGACTTCTTCTATAACGCCACTAAATCCACTAAATGGACCAACAGCGACCTTTACAGAATCACCAACATAGAAAGGAACACTCATAACTTCGTCACCAGAATCTTGCAATTCTTCGTAAGATCCTAAAATTTTATTGATTTCTGATTGACGAACAGGACTAGGTTTATCACTTTTATCCGACAAGAAACCTAATACGTCTGGAACATTACGCAAACGATGATATACATCACCATTGATTTCTTGTTCCTTAATGTTTTCCTCAACATATTCACCTGTCTTGGAATCCTTAACACGTATTCTTCTGTTTCTCCAGCAATACAAAGCGGCTTCAACCAAAACATAACCTGGAAGGTAGCTTCTTTCTTTCACTACTTTCTTTCCGTTATGCACTTGGTACACCTTCTCGGTTGGAATTAGAACCTGAGAAACATACTGACCAAGGTCTGTATTCTTGATTTCAGCTTCAAGATACTCCTTAACCTTGTTTTCTCTTCCGCTAATGGCACGCAATACATACCATTTCTTTTCTATCTCAGCCATTCTTATTCTTTATTAGATAAAAAGACGATAAACAACATCGTTCATTAACTTATCGGCACAAAAATCCATTGCAAAAACTATTAGTGCAATAACAAGGGAAGCTACTAATACGACTACTGCACTATTAGATAGTTCCGACAATGATGGCCAAGAAACTTTATGAACAAGTTCGTTGTACGATTCTTTGATATAATTTACTACTTTCATTTCGTAAGAGGATTAGCACGGGTGGAGAGGCTCG
>Ga0255061_10000494_pt1 | contig 11272 bp, 4 predicted proteins | sample 174RNAGHGhighgp2_FD_183093 | JGI IMG/M metagenome (GOLD analysis project Ga0255061, IMG submission 183093) | Metatranscriptome of sheep rumen microbial communities from Palmerston North, Manawatu-Wanganui, New Zealand - 1742 RNA GHGhigh gp2... | ecosystem: Host-associated > Mammals > Digestive... | reverse complement strand
TGATGGACAACCTGCGCATCCCCAGCGCCAATGGCTACAGCTACTTGGCCAAGACGAATGCCGGTATCCTCCGCAACAAGGGATGGGAGTTGAACGGTTCTACGAGCCGCGACCTCATCAAGAAGGGTAAGTTCTCCATGAAGATTCGTGCCAACATCGCTCAGAACTTCAACGAAGTGGAAGAAATGAACCCGCTCATCCTGGAAGCCCTCAATGGTTCCGAGACTTACCAGCCCGGCAACCTCAGCTACAACAAGCGCGTACAGATTGGCAACGCCCTGGGTTCCATCTACGGACTCCGCTACAAAGGCGTCTTCCGCTACGACTATGAGCACAACGGCTTCACACCCTCTTCTATCAATTCTTACGGCTACGCCGAAGTGGACGCCAACGGAAACCTGATTTCCGAAAGCGGTCTCCCCGGCACCGGCTACGACAGAAAGGGCAACCCCATCAATACCGCAGCTGCAGCACAGCGCCGTGGTGAGAACTTCACCTGCCCCATCGCTTACGATGCCGACGGCAACATGCTGACAGACGCCAAGGGTATTCCTCTGAACCTCTACTATTGCTACAACGAGAGCTACCGCTACAAGTTCCAGGGTGGCGACGCCATCTACGAAGACGTGAACCACGACGGACAGATCGACCGCTACGATATGGTTTACCTCGGCAACTCGAACCCCAAGTGCAACGGTGGTTTCGGTTTCCAGATGTGGTACGGCCGCTTCTCTATCAACACAGGCTTCAACTTCCGTATGGGCAACAAGATTGTGAACATGGCCCGCATGGAACTCGAGAGCATGCGTAACAACGATAACCAGAGCTTCGCCACCACATGGCGCTGGCGTAAGAACGGCGACGAGACAGTCATCCCGCGTGCACTTACCAATGTGCACGGATACAGAAGCTACAACTCTCTGCCCAGCGACCGCTATGTAGAGGATGGTAACTACCTGCGCTTCCAGTATCTTCAGGTGTCCTACGAGTTCGACCCGAAGAAACTCAAGAAGTACGGTATCCGCAATCTGAAACTGTTCGCCTCTGTGAACAACATCTGGGTATGGACGAAGTACACGGGCATCGACCCCGACGTTTCTCCTCAGGGATTCGCCATCTGTATGGATAACTCCCGTACGCCCCGTGACAAGTCATTTACGTGCAGTATCAACCTCGGCTTCTAAGACATTACGACATGAAAAAGTATATAAATATATTCAAATCTGCCTGCTTGCTGGGTGTTATGACCGTGACCACCACGTCTTGCGAAGACTGGCTGACCACCTATCCTCAGAACCGCGTGGTTGAAGAGCAGTTCTGGGAGGACAAGAACGACCTCGAGGGCGTACGCTATGCCGCCTACAAGCAGATGTGCTCAACCGTATCCGACTTTGCTGTGTGGGGCGACTTGCGTTCAGATACCTACGTACTGAACCCCACCCGTCACAGCGATCAAAAAAACCGCGACACTTACGAGGAGATCATGCAGGGTATGCCAGACTCCAGTATGTCACAGTTCGAATGGGATGGTGTATATAAGACCATCAACTTCTGTAACAAGGTGCTGCAACACGGCGCCGAAGTATTGGCCCGCGACAAGCAGTTCACCACTGCTGAGTGGCAGCAGATGCGTGCCGAGATTACAGCTCTGCGCGCGCTGAACTACTTCTATCTGATACGTGCATTCAAGGATATTCCCTACACTACCAAGGTCATCAACAACGACACGGAAGTAGAGAAATTCGGACTGACAAACCAGTTGGTAGTGCTCGACTCCATCATTCTGGATTGCGAACGCGTGGCCGGACAAGCCCGTGTACGTTTCACTTCGCTGAGAGACACGAAGGGCATGATTACCAACAGTGCCATCTACGCCATGCTGGCCGACATGTACCTCTGGCGTGCCTCGCTGCGTCAGGGACGTTTCGGAAAGACCGCAACGGATACCGTCATGGTAGACACCGGTGCTGTGGCACACTCTGTAATGGGCGACTATCAGCTCTGCTCCGACTATGCCGACAAGGCACTGGCTACTTTGGCCAGACAGAACGAAGAGGCGAACCGCGGCTACGGACGCACGCTTCTTGAAACAAAGAACTACAAGCTGCCCAACTGCGACATGATTGCCAACAAGTTCGAAGGTGCAAACCAGAACACACAGCCTCAGCTGATAGCCCAGGCCAACATCTTCGCCGGCTCATACAGCACAGGAAGTGATGTTGGAGACGCCATGGGAAAGAACAGCTACGAGAGTATCTTTGAGTTGCAGTTCGACGGCGGCGACAACCGAGAGAACAAAGTGGTGAACAGCCTGTACGGACAATCCAACGGCACACACCTGGCAGTAAGCCAGGATGCCATTGGTGCCATCTACGACGGTGCCGGAACCGACGACTATCTCTTCGACACCCGCACATGGTTTGCTGCACAGAACAGAATCAGACCACGTGGCTCCAGCGGAAGCTCGAGCACCCTGAGTGGTTGGTACTGCGTCAAGTACATGCGCCCGGCTCCAGAACTGAGCGAAGGTGCCTCGAAGGAAATTACGGTTTACACAACCAGCTACGCATACAACAACTGGATTATCTACCGTATGACCGATGTGATGCTGATGAAGGCTGAGGCCAAAGCTTGCCTTGGCACCAGAACCGACGTCGAAGAGTGTCTCGAGTACACAAATGCCGTACACCGCCGCTCCTACTGCGACTACAAGAACGGTATTGCAGTATCTGAGGACGTAACGACAACGCCTACCACATGGAAGAAGGGCGACGCCATCCGCACGGGTACCGACTACGTGAAGATGGTAATGAACGAACGTCAGATTGAGCTCATCGGTGAAGGCAAACGTTGGTTTGACCTGGTACGCTGGGCCGAGCGCAACGCAGATTCCACAAAGGAAACCGCCGACGAGAGAGAAAGCACCGACGAACAGTTCGTAGGAAACGGACAGACAGGTGTGGAACTGATGGTGGAGACATTCATGCAGAAGACTTATGCCAAGCTCTACAAGGTTCTGAAGAACCGCTTCAAGAACCGCTACGGCCTCTACTGCCCCATCTACTACATGGAGGTGAAGGCAAGCGATGGCAAGATAACGCAGAATCCTGTATGGAACAAGTCTAAGTACGACAACTGATATTATATATAATAAGGTATAACGTACATTCGAGAACCTTCAGAGTAAAACATCTTAAAAACATTGTCAATGCCTATCCTCTTCGGATAGAGATTGCAAGCGAGAAGAAACAGACAAGAGACAATTTCAAATCCGAAGAAGGAACAAACAATATCAAAGATATGGCTAAGAAAAGATTAAACATGTACCTCGGAGCATTCACCGTTGGCGTGGCACTTTTGGCCACCCAAGGATGTTCCGACAGTTGGGACGAGCACTACAGTCCAGAGGGTTCCTCCAACTCCGAGGTCACCGAGACACTTTGGGATGTAATCAAAAACAATCCCGACCTGACGCGCTTCGCAGACATTCTTGAGCACGCCAGATACTACAGAGACGAAAAGCACCGCGCAGAATATGTAGATGAGAGCGGCAAGACCGTGACCTACACTTATGCAGACATCTTGAAGAGCGGACAGGTGACCACCGTATGGGCACCCGTGAACAGCGCTTTCACCGAAGACGAATACAAGGACTGGTTACAGAGATGCGAAACCGATGGTTACAACGTACAACAACAGTTGTGCACCAACCACATCGCACTCTGGCGTCACCCTCTCTCGGGCTCCGAGATAGACACCATCAAGGTGATGAACGGCAAGAACCTGATATTCGACAAGGGCGCAGCCACATTCCAGAGCGTTCAAATCGACACGCGCGAAGGCATGTGCAACATTGCAGCAGCCAATGGCACCCTGCATTGCCTGAAAGGCATCGCTCCGTTTAACTTCAACCTCTACGAGTATGTGAAGTTCAGCGGCGACCTGCCCCTCTTCCAGGAGTATATGATCAGCAAGGACACCACCTACTTCGTGGAAAGCGCAAGTATCGAGGGCAAGCCCGACATTTATGGTAATCCCACCTACGTGGACAGCGTTTACAGAATGTCCAACCGACTTGTTAGCTACAGCTACCTGCCTCAGAGCACCGACTACGATAAGTTCCTGACATACCAACTCGGCTACAGTGCTCACGTCGAGGCCGAAGACTCCATGTTCATCATGATTACGCCCACCGACGCAGGCTGGAACGCAGCTTACGACAAGCTGAAGTCATTCTATGTCTATGCCGACAAGTATGAGAACAAGGTGAAAGGCAACTCTGGTACCACCGAGTACATCGAAGAGTATCAGGCCGACTCCGTACAGGAGCAGGGTATCAAGCAGAACATCATTGCTCCGCTGGTATTCAACATCCACAAGCAGCCGAAGATTGGCGGCATACAGACGGGAACTCCTTGGACGCTGGAGCATTTCATCGAGACCGCAGGAGCTGAAGCCGAATACTTCCTCAACACGCGTGGCGATACACTTCGTTCACTCGACACATGGGACAAGACGACCCTCTTCAACGGCACGCCCAAGAAGATGAGCAACGGCTACGCCTACGTGTCAGACGAATGGAACTTCCCCGTAGAGTACTACAAGCCCGATGTGCATGTTGAAGTTAATGGTCTGCACCTGTTCTACAAGACAAACGATGCTCAGAGCTTCAAGGGAAGAGGTAGCAGACGTTCCTTCAACAACACCGCATTTGCCGAAGTGACCGAAAGATATGGTAAGGTGAGCAAGAACAACTTCTTTCTGCTGGAGCCGTCAGGTACCACAAACCCGCAAGGCGAAATCAGACTTCAGGGTAACCTGAACGAAGCATACGTTCCCGAGGCAAGTGTGATGAGCGGAACCTACGACGTCAAACTCGTCTTGGTACCCTACTGGTACAAGCTCCTCTCCGATGCCGGAAGCTGGAAGAACTACTACTGCGCGACCTACAGCGTAGACCCCGAGGCTTACGATACGCTGGGCATCGACACCACCTTTATGATGCACTACATCGACTCCATCTCTAACTTGGAGAAGAACAAGTTCACGGCGCAGGTACGTTATGCCAATAATGCCAAGAACGGCAAGGACGTTCTCTTCCCGACATCTCCCAAGCCCATCGAGTATGATGCTAAAAAGGTGGATACGGTGACCGTCATCGAGAACTTCACCTTCCCGTATTCGTACAAAGATGTACGCAATAGCTATCCCACACTGGTTCTCGTAGGAAAGCCCTCTGCACAGGAAGTGAGAAAAGGCTACATCCGCGAAATCTGTATCGACCGGATTATACTCGAGAGCAAAGAGAAGAACCAGTGATAAATGTTGTTGCCTCTTAAAACATACAAGAATATGAAAAATCGTATCAATAATACATTCCTGCACAAAGTGCTTGGCACAGGTTTGTGCTTCATAATTCTCTTTGGCATGAACATCGAAACGGTGACAGCACAAGGAGAAGGTGACAGCACAGACGGAGCCGTGCGCCAAATCGTCAAATCCCGCAAGAAAGGGAAGGAATATGAGACAAAGACCGTGCAAGGCACCATCACAGATGATGCCACGGGCGAAGCTATGGGTGGTGTGCGCATCCAGGCTCTGGGATTGGAACAGTATTCTACGCTGACCGAGGAAGACGGAACCTACAAACTCGACATTCCCACTTTCTCAGACGCTGTCTATGTGTACGCCGAAGGCTACACTCCCCTGCAGATTGCAGTGAAGGACGGAAAAGCAGACGGAAAGATGATTTCCACCCACTTCAACAGTTTCTACACCGAAGGTACAAGCATCACTTCGCAGCGTACCGTCACACTGGACCAGACAAGTGGCATCACCCTTCAGCCCGAAATTGAAAATCATCTGGCTGGTGACATCCACACTACCATGCGTAGCGGTGTTCCCGGTGTGGGCAGCTACATGACCATCCGTGGTGTGAACTCCATCAACGCAAATGCGCAGCCACTGGTTATTCTGGATGGCAACATGATTGACTCGCAGTACGACAGAACCACGCTTCACGAAGGTTTCTACAACAACATTCTGGCTGGCATCGACCCCGAGAACATCGAGAGCATCCAAGTCATTAAGAATGCAACGGCACTCTACGGAGCAAAAGGTGCTAACGGAGTCATCATCATTACCACCAAGCGCGGTAAGAGCATGGCCACAAAGATTAACGTACGCGTTTACGGCGGCGTGGAACTCACTCCCAAGAAACTCGACATGCTGAACGGCGATCAGTACTCCACCTACCTGAGCGACTTCGCAAGTACGGTGAAGAATGTTACCTCGAGCAAGCTCAGCAGCTTCCAGTTCCTGGACAAGAGCCCGAGCAACTACTATCGCAATGTATTCAGCAACAACACCGATTGGCAGAAGGATATGTACCGCACAGCTTTCACCCAGAACTACAAGATTGGCGTGGAAGGTGGTGATGAAATCGGTATGTACGCCCTCTCGCTGGGCTATGCCAAGAGCCAAGGCACAGGCGAAGGCACCGACATGGACCGCCTGAACCTGCGATTCAACACTGACATCAAGGTGTTCAGCAAGGTTCACACCGGACTCGACATTGCCTTCAACCAGACAAGCTACAATATTCTGGACAACGGTTGGAGCGAGAACTACGACATGCAGAACATCGGTTCCACAAACGTGCTGGGTGTAGTTTCTGCACCGTTCATCAGTCCATACGCATACTACTACGACGAGACCTCCACGGCACCGATTTCGGCCGACCGTCTGGTTCTCTCGAGAGAATATGCCGGCAAGTACGCCAGCAGTGGTGGCACATGGGTTCAGAACCCCTTCCGCTTCCCCTCAAGTTTCCAGAGCAGCAACGTCAGAATCAACGAGTCGCTGCGTAACCCCTACTGGATTCTCGAGAACGGAAAAGGCAAGAACAAGAACTATGCACAGTCCACGTCAATCAACCTGAACGTCAGCCCGACCTACCAAGTCACAAAGACATTCAGCATCAGCGACCGCTTCAATTATGGTTTGGTACGTAACAACGAGAAGTACTTCCTCCCGATTGCCGGTACGACGCAATACTATCTGCAAGACCTCGGTAATATCACCAGCGTACTGAAGACCCTCTTTGCAAAGGAGACCACCATCAACAACGACTTCCGCCTGAACTGGAAGAACACCTATGGTGCACATACAATCGACGTGATGGGTGGATTCCGCTACAACAACTATTCGTACTCGTACAACTACATGCGTGGTTACAACAACGAGAACGACAAGTTGCCCAACCTGAGCAAGGACATGAAGTACATCAACTACGACGGAGCCAACGACAACTGGATTGACATGGCATACTATCTGAATGCCAACTACAACTACAAGAATCGCTACTTCGCCGAGTTCACACTCAGCAGTCAGGCCAGCAGCCGCTTCGGTGACGATACGGATGACGGCCTCCACATCGGTGGCGTTAGCTGGGGCCTCTTCCCCTCGCTTCAACTGGGTTGGCTCATCAGCAACGAGAAGTGGTTCAAGACAGGCAAGGGCATCCAGTACCTGAAACTTACGGCTGGCGTAGACCAGAGCGGTAACGACGACCTCGACTACTATGCAGCACGTACCTACTGGGAGAGCCAGATGGTGACACACAACACTGTGGGTCTTGTGCTGAAGAACATCGAGAACAGCACCGTGCAGTGGGAGACCACCACGAAGTACAACGTGGCCCTGCAGGGAAGCTTCCTCAACAACCGCCTGCAGGCTGGCGTAGATCTGTTCTGGCATAAGACGGACGACCTGCTTACCTACAAGCAGCTGAGCTACGCTTCCGGTTTGCAAGACAACTATTGGACCAACGAAGGTGCACTGACCAACAAGGGCTTCGAGTTCAACGCCAACGCAGCACTCATCAACAAGAAGAACTGGAAGTGGGAAGTAGGCGCAACATTAGGTCACTACAACAACAAGATTACCGACCTGCCCAGCAGCAACCGCATCGAGCTGGCCGACGTAAACGGCAACGGCCAGCAAGTAATCAACGGCTATACCAACAGCATCTTTGGTACAGACAACATCCTCACGGCTGTGGGACATGCAGTTGGTAGCTTCTATGGCTGGCAGACCGACGGTATCATTGCCAACGACGCAGAAGCCAGCACGGCTTACAACGGCGTCGATTATCTGAAATATCCGACAGGACTGGCTGACGCAGCCAAGAAGTACGCCAACTTCAAGAGCGGCGACGTTCGTTTCATCGACCAGAACGGCGACGGAGTCATCGACAATGCCGACCGCGTTGTTATTGGCAATCCCAACCCCGACATCTACGGAAACATCTTCACCAGCCTGACATGGAAAGACCTTCGCCTCGACGTGAACTTCAAGTACAATCTGGGCAACGACATCTACAACTATCAGCGCTCCATTTTGGAAAGTCTGAATACGACTTACAACCAGACCAGCGCCGCCCTGCGCCGTTGGACCTACGAAGGCCAGAAGACCGACCTGCCGAAGGCTTGCCACAGCAGCAGCGAAGACTGGCGCAACAACGAGCGTATGTCTGACCGTTGGATAGAAGATGGCAGCTACCTGAAGCTGAAGAATGTTCGTCTCACCTACCGCATCCCCTACAGCAATACCTGGCTGATGGGTCTGAAGGTTTGGGCCGAGGCAAACAATCTGTTCACCATAACCAAGTATCTTGGCACCGATCCCGAAATGAGCTCACGCAACGGTGTGCTCTATCAAGGCATCGACACAGGACTTATCCCCTGTAGCCGTAACTTTAACGTTGGTGTTTCTATCAACTTGTAATATCAATCTCACGTCCTCCCCTCTCCGCTCGTCGGAGAGGCGGCAGGAAGAGAGAGAAAAAGAGTATAACAATACAAATGAAAAAGAATATGAAACTTTCATCAACAATAAAGAAAATACTCTCCAAAGGGAGAGCATGGGTGGCGCTCACACTCATCTTCTGCATGGGTTTCGGCATGGTGACCACCTCGTGTGAGGACATGCTCCAGCCCGACAGCGAGCGTCACGCCTACACCGTGGCTCAGGATACGCTCTATTCCTATTGGGGCGTGCTGAAGTCTCTGCAAGGTATTGCCGAGCGTTACGTCGTTCTGAGCGAATGCCGTGCAGACCTCTTGACCGGTACGAGCAGCGTCAGCGACACCATCGCCGCCATACTGAACTTCGGCCAGAATGGTTATCAGGACAAATATCAGGACGGCTCCTGCATGTATCTGAAGGCAAGCGACTACTATCACGTTATCAATAGTTGCAATGCCTACATCGCACGCTGCGACACCATGCGCACCACTGGCATGGACGAGAAATACATGATTAAGGAGTATGCTCAGGTAGAGGCCATCCGCGCATGGGTTTACATGCAGTTGGTGCTGGCTTACGGCGAAGTTCCCTTCTACTTGGATCCCAAACTCACGTCCGAGGACATCAATAAATTCATGAACGACCCCAACCATCAGACAGCCAATGCCAACAACTTGGCCGACCTGCTGGCTGACCGTCTCATACCGATGGAGTACGTCGAGAAGCGTTATGAGTATCCTCAATACCTCTCCTATGGTCAGACAAACGCAGTTTGCCACAGCGAGAAGTGCATGTTCCCCGTCAGCATCGTGCTGGGTGACCTGTATCTGATGAAAGGCGACGACGCTTCGTGCGCCAAAGCTGCTCAGTGCTACTACAATTACCTGAACACCAAGCGCGGCGGCCCGATTATTTCCGATTACTACTTTTGTCGTGGATACCTGAGCGAAAACGAAGACGAACCTTTCTACAGAAATACAGGAACACCGTGGACTGAGACGGGTGCTGTAACCAAGGGTACCGAAGCCATCACTTGCATCCCCAGCAACAGAGGTAAGTTGGACGGCCGTGTCTTCACCAGCATCAATCGCCTCTTCGGTTTCGAGGCAAGCCTTTCTGTAAGCACCGTGACGAACGACGATGTGGAGGGCGACAACAGATCCTACATCAGCCTCACGCGCAACTTCGACCGCGAGCTGGTAGCAAGTAAGGGTTACGAGGCTCTCTGCGACTCTCAGAAGTACGAGGTTTACCTGCACGGAACGTCTAACGACCCCATGGGACTTCATACAGACGAGAACGGCAATCAGGTTCCCACCATTGCCGTACTTCCCGATGTTGGCGATGCACGCCAGTATTGGAACGTGATGTACTCCGACCGCGTTGGCGACGACACTTTCTACGGACGTTTCGTCACGAAGCAGAACCCCAACGGCAGCTACACCACAGTGTTCCCCATGATCTACCGCAAGGCTACCATTTGGCTGCGCTTTGCCGAGGCCATCAACCGCGCCGGCTTCCCCAGCTATGCATTTGCCATCCTGAAGAACGGTCTCTGCAACAACGACGCATGGTTCCCCGATTCGGATAATCCATACGAAATAGTAGATGACACACTCTTCTTCGACACCACATTCGTAAACAGTTACGCTGTGAAGTCAACGAAGTTCGTTTATGTAAAAGACAGCACTGACATGTGCAACGAAGGTGGAGTGAAAGTGGGTGTCAAGTACACCATGGCATATCAGGCCGACACGAAGGAAGACCTGCAAGCCATCTTGGATGCCAAACTGGCAGCAGGCGACATCGACACCATCATCGCCGCCCAGATTATCGAATACCCCACGGCTTTCAACAATCGTCCTACCGACGACTGCCAGGCCATTTGCTACTATCTGAACCGTCGTGAGGTGGCAGACGCCGAGAACACGCCATACCTGAACTTCAATACGCTCTACATGCGTTCCAACATTCTGAATTATGCGATAGACTACAAGCAGGAGATGTATGACAGCTATATAAGTTCCTCGCGTTACCCGCAGGCTACGACAGACTATTACATCACCACTGGTATCCACTCTCGTGGTTGCGGTCGCCTGGCATACAACGAGCGCTACGGCAGCTACAACTACGTGGAACAGGTAATCAAGAAGGTGAAAGAAAACACTGGAACTGACATCACCGAGGATGTTATCTATCAGGATACGCCCGATCCTCGCGTTATCGAAGCTGTGGAAGACCTCATCGTAGACGAAATGGGTCTGGAACTGGCCTTCGAAGGTACGCGCTTCTTCGACTTGAGCCGCGTTGCTCGCCGTCGTAACTCTCCCGCCTACTTCGCAAAGCATGTGGCTAAGCGTAACGGCGAGATGGATATGACGCTCTACAACTACCTGAGCCAAAGCGAAAAGAATTGGTACCTGCCTCTGCCCAAGAACCAGTAAGTCGGCAGTACACATTAAAC
>Ga0255061_10000493_pt1 | contig 11284 bp, 2 predicted proteins | sample 174RNAGHGhighgp2_FD_183093 | JGI IMG/M metagenome (GOLD analysis project Ga0255061, IMG submission 183093) | Metatranscriptome of sheep rumen microbial communities from Palmerston North, Manawatu-Wanganui, New Zealand - 1742 RNA GHGhigh gp2... | ecosystem: Host-associated > Mammals > Digestive... | reverse complement strand
TTTCTGTCTTTCAGCATGTAAATTTTTAGGCATATCTTGCATAATTTTACAATTAATAACATAATTTAAAACATCCATAAAGAATGAAAGTGAATACCTATATAAATAATGAATAGCATCTAAAGTATCTAAAGCAAAGAAAATTCTTCTGGCTTTATTGGCTAAAGGAGCATATTCATTCATAGTTGATTCTAATTCTCTCATAATATCTTCACTTTTAGAGACTTCAACTGAAATATCATAAGATTTTTTTTAATATCTTCTAATCTTGTCATAACTTCATTATTTTCTAATAAATTACCTTCACTATTTAATGCAGTTAATAGGTCCTCTTCTAATTGTCTTAATTGTAATTTAAAATCTCTTTGAGCTTTCACCAAATCTTCTTTAGCTTTATTAACTTCTGGCCTTTCATTTTTTAAAATAATATCTAATATTTGATTTTGTAATGAGCTTGGAGTTATTGTGAAATTCAAAAATGTAACTCTAGAGCATAAATCAGGAGTAAAATGACAAGAAGAATCTCTTGTTACCATAAACATATTAAAAGTAAGTGAAAAGTCTATTTCTTGATCTCCTATACGTATTAAATTTCTACCACTTTGTTTATGAACTTCCTTATTTAATAATGAATTCATAATAGGGTCAATTTTTTCTACATCTTGAACTAAAATAGGATATCCAAATCTTAAAGCACTTTCCAATACTTTTAAGAAATTAGTATCAGTAAATGAAGTTGTATTTAATTTTTTAGAAGCATAATATGTTTTAATAAATTCTGTTGCCTGTCCTGCAGGATCAATTATGAGTGGATATCTATTAAATCTTTGTAAAATTGTTGCATTTTCAAGACAAATATTATCATTTGGTAATTTACAATTTTGCCAATTAACTTTATCATGTGCTTTTGTGAGCCATTCTACTTCATCTAAATCATTACTACTAATAATTTCATTTTGTTTTACAATTTGTCTTGCTTTTTCTTTTAAATATTTTCTATAAAATGCATCATAGAAACCAATATATGCTAAAAATGCTGATGATAAAAATGTATCTCCTAATAAATTATTTATATGAACTTTAAACTCATTCATTTGTTTTGTCCATCTTTCTTTTTCACTACTTAAATTAATAAGCAATTTTTCACTTCTATCTACTTTATTTTTAACTTCTTCCATATTTCTCTTTATATTATTTGATTCTACAAGTGATTCATCATAATTAATTTTTAATTGTTCAATACTTTTTTCAAGCATTTCTTTTTCTTTTGCAATTTCATTAAATTCATTTACAACTTTATCTTTTTGTGCATTTAATTTTGCAATTTCTTGTTTTAATGGCTCCATTTGATTATTAATATCTGCACATGCTACAGTTGATTCAATCCATTCTGCTAATAGACCAACTTCTTTAAAAGCTCCTTTAATTCTAGCTATATCCCATTTATTTGCTGGATTACTTATTTCTTTTTTTATAATATTTGTAACTTTTTCTCCTAAATCTTCAGCTTTTGCATTTTTAATTGTTGAGATGAAATCTTCTCTCATAATAGCACTTTTTGTCTCAGCCCAGTCACATTTTTCAACAACTTTTTTTTTAGCTAGTTTTAAATATATAATTGCTGTTAATTTTAAAGCTGTTTTAGTATTTTCTGTTTCTTTTTTAAGAGCTTTTAATGCTGCTACAGATTTTGGAGACATATTTCCTATAGCTTGTTTTGCAGCTTCCATTTTTGGTACTACGGTACTTAATTCATAATTTACTTTTTCAGCTCTTTCATCTATTTGTTTTTTCATTGCTTCAATTTCTACTTGCTTCTTTTCGGCTTTTTCTTTATTTTGACTAGCTTTTGCAGTATCTTCCATAATTTTATCAAATTTAAGTTTTGTTTCTTTTTCCTTTTTCTCTAATTCTTTGCCTGTTACTGCTAAGCTTTGTTTTAATTCGTTTACAATTTTTTCTGTTTGGATTATTTTTTGTAAACCTTTATTTATATGTGCTTGTTGTTCTTTTAATTCTTCATTTTTTTCAGTTTGTAAATTAGCAAAATGTTTTATAAAATCAAGGAAATCTCTTGGAGTTATATAATTAAATTTTTTAGCATTTTTAGCTAATTTATCATTTAGGTCTTTAATAACAATATGATAAGAAGTAATTGAATCAACAATTAAAGCATTCATTTCTTCCATTGACATATCTTGTTTTTTGAAATTTTCTTTCCTACATTGGCAATTTTCTGTAAGTTTCTTTGCAACTTGGAATAATCCTTCTCTAGACCAATCACCAAACCAATCAATAACACATCTATTATAAAGTGCTGGAGAAGAAGCAGCCCTATTACTAAAATCAGGTGATAAAGGATTCATAGTAAAAACAACATGTAAATTTCTTTGTACACCTTTTATAAAAGCTTTATAAATTTCTTCTTCAGTATCCAATCCTTTAACATCTTTTAACATATGCTCTCTAGCTGTATTTAATAAAGATATATATTCATCTCCTTCAAATAATCCTGGTACTTCCCCTGAAGCTAATAATGCATTCATTCTTTCAAGAAATGCTGGCCCTAAAACATTACTTTCATCAAAAATAAAACATATTTTTTCTCCTTTACATCCTGCTCTTTTCATTATTCCTCTTAAGTCAGCATCAAAGTCATGTACACCATAATTTCTTCCTGCTTTTATTTGGAAAACTGTTAAATCATTCATCCATGCAACAAATCTTGATAATGTGGTTTTTCCTACTCCACTTTGACCTACTAATAAAAGATGTCCTATTGGTTGTTTTAATACACGATCTATACGTAAAATATGTTCTAATACTGAATCAAATATAACTAGTGGTACATTTAATTCTTCTTCATAAAATACTTTTAATTTAGAATCTATTTTTTTAATTAATTCATCTTTCGAACAAGAAATATATGTTTCTGTTAATAAATTAGTAAATAATATTGGTCTTTCTAAAGCTGATGGAGAAATTGAAGGGAAACATTGTGAAGCAACTTTATCAACTAATTGATCACACCAAACTTTTTCTTCATCTAGTACAAGTCTGTCCTGGAATAATCTTAAAGCTTCATGAGCCCATAATCTAACAAGCCCATCAACATCTGAAATATTATCAATAGATTCATTTATGGCATGTTTCCATCTTGTTAATTCTCTTGGGGAATAAATATAATGTGCTTGTATATCAGGTGTATAATGTGTTTGACATTGAGTATAAAATTCTACCATTGCCTCGGTTAAAGCTTGGCTTTGACTACTTAAACTACTTCCAGCTTTTCTTAAAATAGCTCTATTAAATGTTCCATAAATTTGTCTCAAAGAATCTTTTCCAGGGAAATCGACGTATAAAAGTGGGCAATGACGTAAAAATCTATTATTAAGGGGGTGACGCCCAACATCAGTAGGTGGGTTACAAGCACCTACAAATTGAATACGTTCTAATTTTATCCAAGTTTTATCTAATGGACGCCAAAAACCATTTTGTTCTGTAATTTCTCTTAAAAATGTAATAACTACTTGGGTACTATATTTATCCATTTCTGGTAGATTTATTTCATCACAAAATACAACTAAATATTTATTATTTAGTTTTGGTCTTAAAATTGTACCATTACTACTTTTAATATATTCACAATAATGGTCAAATGTTTTTAAAATTAAATCAGGAGTTGTACTTGAAGAAAAGTTTATAAAAACCATTTCAAAGTCAGTTAAAATTTTCAAAGTTGCCATTAATGTCATAGTTTTTCCAGAACCTGGTGGTCCACATAAAATAAAAGGTCTATGCTCACTTATCCAACTACATAAAATTTCTTGATGTCTGACAGTATCAACAGTTGGTATAACAACATCTGCATCTGAAACTTTTTTACTATCAATATCAGTATTAGGTACTTTTGCCTTCCATGGATTCCATTTATTTTCTCCCATATTAACATAATAATCGATCATTTGGAAATTAGGATCATTTGGAAATTCTATATCAGATGTAAATGATTTTAATTTTTCACTGAAATTTGTTCTATTTCCTAAACTTAATGAACCTCCAAATCCCCAAATTATTGAAATTACAAGCCATTTTGACATATATGTAAATATTTGTTCATCACTCATTGGAAATTCGCTATGATTATCATTATATTCTATTATATTTTCAGTTCCTTTTCTTAATAAAGCAAACATTGATTCTATTACTCTTATTTTTGTAAATTCCATAACATGATTATATTCTTGGACAGCTTCTAAAGCTTTTTGAACCAAATTATTGGATTCAAAAAATATTTTTATACTATCAGCAGCTTTTGTTCTTACTTGTGTGTTAACATCATTCTCATTTTTATTTTCAAATTCCATAACTCCGCTTTGATTAGCAACTAAATAATTCATAGCATCATCAAAATTATTTTGCTTTAATCTTTTTAAATAATGACTAAACATCATATCAATGGTTACTATATCTTCTGAAAACCATACCATACCACATCTTGAAACAGTAGCTAGAGTTGCATATTTTAGACTTTCAACTTCAAACATAATTCTTACATTTGGAGGAATTTGTAAACGATCTCCATGGGGTAGAGTTAATAATTTATTATCGTCTAAAACAGAATTTAAATTTTCTGCCCATTCAGGATCGACATCACCATCAAAAATAATCCAATGACGTTTTCCACTTTCTCCTCTTTGATTATCTAAAATTTTTCTTAAAGTTCCAGTAAATACACCATCTGTCCAATCTAAAGTTGTTTGGTCTAATTTACCATATAAATTTTCTTTATTAACGGCTTTTGGATCTATAATATATGATTCTCCTTTTATGCCATCTAAAGCAGTTAATGCTTCTAATAATATTCTCCAAGCAGCACTTTTTCCTGTACCACTTTGACCCACCATCATTACACCGTGATGCATCTTTTGTATTGAATATAATTGTAATATTTTGTCAATAAATTTATTTTCTGGTAATAAATTACGAAGTTGACATAATTCAATAATTTTAGTACGCAATTCTTCCTCCTTGACTTCTTCAATTTTACAATCAGGAAATACACCATTAAGTAAAGAATTAAATAATGTTATATCTTCACTTACTAATTTTGGTATTAAAGTATTACAAACTGATCTTAATAAAATATTTTGCTCCAATTGTTCTATAGGCATATCTGCATCTTTTTTTGTAACTTCTCTTTCTTTATCTTCTTTTCTTTTTAAATTACCTGCATTTACTAAGACACTTTTTAAAGCACGAAGACCAAAATCATAATGGCTTTGAGAACTTAATTGTGAACTACATAATTCAAATAATGAAACCATTTTAGATGATAATCTTTCAGCAGTCTTATAACCTTGAGAATATAATGTAACTTGAGCAATCATATCTTTATCTGGTTTTACCATTGCCATTTGCCTAAATAGTTGTTTAAGGTTATCAGGTAATTGACTTCTTCCAGCATAACCAGGATTCATAGTAACGAAAATTCCCATTTGATGATTTAATTTTATATTTTTTCCCATTAATTCAATATTATTTGCAAATTCCCTTAATCCTAATTGAATAATTAAAATTTGTTGAGAAACTGCTGATAGAATTCTTTCTTCTAATCTATTAAATTCATCAAAGCATCCCCAAGCTCCAACTTGGCATAAACCAACAAAGATTCTTCCCATAGCTTTAAAATCAAAGTTTTCATCACAATTAAAAACTAAAACAAATCTTCCAAGTTGACCACCTAGAGCTTTTACAGACTCTGTTTTTCCAGTACCTGCTGGTCCAAATGGAGCACCTCCCAATCTGAAATATAAACCTTGTGTTAAAGTTAAATAACATCTGTCAGTTAATGGTGTTTGTATAAGTTTTTCAGCAACTCCTAAATATTCAAATCCATAATCAAAAGGAGCATTACTCATTTTTATTTGTAATCTTTTTAAAACATCTTCTGTTTTAGGATAAAAATAAAATCTCATATAATATAACCATTCAAAAGCTTCTACATTTGCTATATTTTTATTTCTTAATAAACGTACGACATCTCTTTGATGAACTAACTCTGTAATTAATTGTTCTAATTTTTTTCTCATATCTACTTTTATATCTTTTAAAACTTGATCAGACAAAGCACTTAACATATTATTTATAACTTGTTCTTCATTTTCCAAAGTAAATCCATCTGGTAAAGCTTTTAAAGTTTTAACTCCAGTTAAAGCGGCTTCAATACTTGCACTCCATAAAACTTGTGAACTTAAAACAGTAATTTGAGCTGGATATTGTTCTATCCATTTTATAAATTCATCAACTTTTCCAATATAATCCATTTCAGATATTTCACTTACAGCTTTTTCTAATTTAGTTGCTAAAGTAAAATGCATTTGTTCTTGAACTTTTCTAAGCCATTGATAAACAACAGGATCATCTGAAATTTTAACAGGTTTTTCAAATTGAACTTCTTCAAATTCACGAGAAATCATACCTTTTAATTCATTTCCATCTTGGCAAATAAGTGAATTCATTCCTGCAAACATTTTATTAAAATGTCTTGTTATTTTATTAACATCTTTACTATTACCTATAATTTCTAATAAATCTTCATCTCCTATGAAATAAAATCTTGCAAAATTTTGTCTTTGTTTTTCTAAGAAATTATATAAAGCTTTTTGTATTCTTTCTAAAGCAGTTTTTAATTTTTCTTCTAAAATACTTTTTATAGAAGGAATAGTTATTACTTCTAAAATAAATGGTTTACTTGCAACTTTTTTCATTAATCCAGTAAATTCAGCATCAATTGATTTAAATTTATTATAATCACTAGCTAATTCATTCATTATATCAGCAGATCCAAAGAATATTCCTTCAAGATAAACCCATTTCCTTTGTACATCTACCCATTCATTAAATAATAATCTTATTTTTTCTAATTTATCTTTCCAAGGTTCAATATCATCTTTAAACTGATTATAATAAGGACTATTACTCATAGATTGGAAACTATTTATATGCTCATCTAAAGCTGTAAACATATCATCCCATCCACGAATTAATTTGCATTTATCTTTATATCTTACCATATCTAATTCAAAATTATTCCAGAAATCTTTTGATTTTTTAATATATGATTCTAAAACTAATTCTCCTGTAGCTTGATTTATTGTATCTTGAAGTTCTTTTTCTTTTTTAAGTAAATCAGCTTTCCAAAAATCATTTAATAATAAATCTTTTAATGGCTTTCTAATTTTTAAACAATTTAAAATAACTTTCCAATGTCTATCTTTTATTGCATCTGTCCTTAAATCACCTATTAAACTATTTATTTTTTTCAAATATTGTAATTTACTCTTAGTAATTTCAAAAGCATCATAACTATGATATTTTTCTGGTAAATCATTAATTTTACTTAAAGCTTCCTCTAAATCTTTTCTAATTTTATCAGCATTTACAGCAGCAAATGGATTATCTTTTTGTTCATCAATTTTAGAATAAATTTTATTTAATTCACCCCAGACATCTTCTAAATCCTTTATTTCTTCTGATAAATTATCTAATTTATTTGGATCACTAAATTCCATTCCTAATAATTCTTTTGCTTTACAATTTTTAACATAAACATCTTTTATTTCTTCTATTAATTTTTTTGCTTCACTTAAAATATTTAAAGCTTCAGTTGGATTATCAGCTCTATCTGGCTTCTTTTCAGACCAATATTCTTCTAATTTTTGAATTCTTTCTTTAATATTTGTTTCTTCAGCTAAAATTCTTGCCTTAATTCCTGGAATTTGTTCTTCCATAGCATCTGATTTTTGTTTTAAAATTGTTTTAAATTTATTCCATTCTTTTTCAACATTTTCTATTTTTAAAAAGTCATTTGGAAATTTATATTTTTGCTTTGTTAATATGCCATGACTATTTTTATATTTATCCATATCCATTTGCCATTTATCCAAATTTTTCTTAACTTGTGAAATTTCTGTAATAAATGCAACAATATCTGATGAAGCATTTTCCAAAGCATTTTTTTCTAAAACAGATTTAGCTTCATTAATATTTTTATTAAATTGTTTCAATTCTTCATTTGTTTGTAAAGCGAATTGATTCATTATTTCCTTATGCCAACTATCATATTTATTACTAACTTTTGTTTGGACAGAACTATAATCAATTATAATTGCACCGAAAATTTTTTCATTATCCCCTGTATCAAAAGTTTTTCTTCCTTGTTTTAATTCATTCATTAATTGTTGCCATTTATCCATATCATCACCTAATCTTTCATATATACCTTGTGGTTTTATATCCCATAAAACTTGATATGATAGCCAAGTTTTAACATATTCTTCACATTCAACAAATTTTTTTTCTAAAGATGAATAAACATTTAATATTATTTTTTGGTCAATTTTTGAAATTAAATCTCTAAATGTTGTTTCTTTAAAAATATCATCTTTAATATTTTGTCCCGCACGGAAATATAATCTTTTATTACTTAGAATTATAGCCATAGATTGATGAAGTTGATTATACCAATATTCTCTTGCTTCAAACATTGATGGTTCTAAAAATACAGTTTGATTTTCCATTTTAATTTTATGAACAATTATATCTTGGATTAATATTGGTTCACTTAATGGTTTTGGAGCAAAAAATTCTTTTAACCATATATCTAAACATTCTTCTAATTTTTTTATTAATATTTGTTCTAATCTTAAATCTATTTCTTTTATCCACTTTTCTATATTTGAACAATTATTTATTTGATCTATAACTTTTTGAATTGATTGAATATTTTCTGAAATCATTTCTTTATTTAGGGGAGACTTTGCTATTTGTTGTAATAAATTATCTATTTGGCCTATTTTATTAATTAATTCTGAAACTTTTTCTTCAAAAGTAGAAACTTTTTCGCAAATTGATTTTGCAAATAGTTTTAATTTTTTGGCAACTACTATTAAAAGTTCTAAATGCATCCTGAATTGCTAAAGCAAATGGATAATTTACTTTATTATTTCCAGAATTATTAAAAAAGTTTTTTACTCCTGGTTTTATAATTTTTAATAAACGAACTTCTTTAAACTCTGCTAGAGAATCATTAAAATTAACTTTTAATTTATAATTTCCATAGTTTCCTTCAATATAAATTACATTTTCGTTTTCACTAATTTTGTTGGTACCTGTTTTTTTAGAATCCATAGCATCCATTCTAAAGTTTTCAATAATTTTATCAGAATCTTTAGATATATTTTTAAAAGATTCAATTAATTCTTTGACTTTCTTTCCTTCATCGGTTTGTTCTAAGCTTTCTCCTAAAATATTTTTAACTTTTTCTCTATATAGATTTGCTTTATCTTGTATTTGATTCATCCAAATAATTTCTCCACTAATAAATGGTATACCCCTAATTTGACATAATTTGGCAGCAGAACTTTTTTGATATCCTTGTTCATATTTATTTTTTAAATCATTTAAATCTTTAATTATACTATTTATTAAAGATCTTTGATATTCTTGTATTGAAGATTGAATTCTAGGTCTTTTAATAATAATTTTAAATTTTTCAAAAATTCTATATTGTTCATTTGCATTTTGAGCACTAGCTAATTGATCTATAAGTGAACTAGAAATTTGTCCTTCAACTTTATCAATAACTTTATGATATTCAATTTTGGCATTAATCCAATCTTCTTGGCCTTTTTTTGAAAAATCTAAAATATCAATATTTGAAGCTACTTTATATGCATTTTCAATATCCCTAGGAATTTGATAATCTTGTGGATTTGTTTCAGCTAATGATGTAGCCATCTCTATTAATTTTTTATGTTCAGCTCTGAATTTTTTTAAATCTTTTAATCTATTTCTAAGTTCTTCATGCATAAATTTATTTGATATATGACTAATTGTTTCATTTTTCTTTTTAGCTAAATCTTGTATTTCTTTTCTAAGTGCTTCAAATTCTGTTAACCATACATGTTTAAAAAGTTGTTTGCATTGTTTATATAAAATTATAAAATCTTCATATTTCATAGACATTAAATTTGAACCTAATAATTTAAGTAAATGATTATACATATCAGAACTTAAATTCTCTACAAGCTGATAAATCCTAGATGTTGGATACATTGATATTTTCATTTTATTTCTAATTACTTCAAAAATTTTTTTTATTTGTTCAATTATATCTTCAATACTTCCGGCATTATACATTTCTTTGATTGGTAAATCTCTTAATAAAATATTATATGATTCAGCTTTTTTTATATAATTATCTGTTTTAGTATCTTCTTCAAATGGATTTGTAACAAAAACTTTATTAGCTTTTTTAAGTACATTTAAAGTCATTTGTACTTCAGGAGCTTCAATTTGTTTTTTAATATCTCTTAATATTCTTTCATAATCTAGCCAAAAATTGACTTCTTCAAGAGTATCCCCATCTTTTATATCTCTATCAATTTTTATTATTTGTGATACATCAGCTTTCCATCTATTAATTGTATCACAAAGTTTATTTATATAAGCATCATTTAGACCTTCATATAATTCATCAACAGTTGCATCTCTTCCTTTTTCTTTTTTAATTTTATCCATTTTCTCTTTGAGTTCTGGATCGTGTTCAATTTTTATTGAAGGAATATTTGAAGTTTTTTGAGTTTTATTTATTAAATCAACAAGTTCACCCATTTTTGATTGTAATTGAAAGGCTGTTGAAGATTTTAAAGCTGAAGTTTTTTCGGCATTTAATTTTTCTTGATATGAAGAAAAGAGAGAGGCAAAAGCTGTTTGAATGCAATTTTGAATATGGGTAAGTACTTGAGAATCATTTCCTTCAATACTAAAATTTAAAATTTGAATATCTTTTTTAATTGTTTTAATATCTGAGCAGTTGAGATATGGAGTTTTTTTTATTAAAATTATTGTAGTAGTAGGAAAAGATTTTAGAATTGGGTCAATTTCTATAAAAAAGGTTTTGCTTGGATCAGGATTATCTTCTTCGTTTATTACAAAGCATATATGATGAAAAGTTTCTTTTGAAACAAATGAGTGGAGAAGTTCTACATTACCTTTTTGGAATAAAAATTTATATGCTTCATCTCTATCAGCATCTCCCATTATCATTGATAAATTTGCGATGTAATCTGCCAATTTTTGGATCTCATTTGAGCTAGGGTTTTCAGGCCCTAGACTATTTGTGTCTTGACCTGATGACATTTATCAAATTATATATAATAAAAAATAAAATTTGTTATTTATTGTTTTTGATTGATATCTTTTTGAATAAAAAATAAAT
>Ga0255061_10000492_pt1 | contig 11287 bp, 7 predicted proteins | sample 174RNAGHGhighgp2_FD_183093 | JGI IMG/M metagenome (GOLD analysis project Ga0255061, IMG submission 183093) | Metatranscriptome of sheep rumen microbial communities from Palmerston North, Manawatu-Wanganui, New Zealand - 1742 RNA GHGhigh gp2... | ecosystem: Host-associated > Mammals > Digestive... | reverse complement strand
TTCCTTACACTTGGTAAGTCCCTCAAGAGTATTTGCATCCTCAAGAGCGATAACGAACTTGCCGGAGTTGTCATACTTGACATAGCTTCCGCCGTTTGACATAACGAATCCGTGAATGAGATCACCGTAGTTCTCTCCGCATCCGTAAACATCGATGGTACCATCGTTGTCCTTGTCTCTCTGAACTGTATCCATCATCTGGATCCAAGCGTCCCAAGTCCAGGTTCCGTCTGCCTGCATATCATAGATGCTCTCGGGATCGATACCTGCATCCTCAAGAACTCTCTTGTTGAAGTAGATACCCGCACGAGCTTCTGCGAATCCGTTGTTGGCAGCGTACATAGCATAGATGCTGTCACCCTGTGAATAGAGCTCATCGATCTGGTTTCTGGTGAAGATAGGATTGTGATCGAAATCAAGGCAATCCAGAGTAGCGAGGTCATACATAAGACCCTGTGAAAGAGCTGCAGTGGTAGCTGCATCGGGACGAATGGTGAACACATAGTTGTTTCCATCATCACCGGCAAGAACATAGTCAGAGAAATCCTGAGGAGCTCCGCCCCAGTCTGAAATAGCAAGCTCTTTGATGGTGTAGTTGTAGGTCTCCTGGCACCACTCACGATACTCTTCACGAGCTTCCTCGTAATCGTTGTTCGGAGTAGCAGGCTCGCCGGATGACCACCAGTCACGGATGATGATCTCCATTCCGCCGAGATCAATGGGATTACCATCTTCATCTGTGATGACCTCGTAAGGGCTCTCGTCAACGGGATCAGCTACAGGATCGGTGGTTGTGCTGGGCTGCGTAACATCGGGAGCGGGATTGGGATCTGTAACGGGTTCAGTGGGTCCGCCACATCCTGCAAGTCCTGCAACCATGGCTGCGGTAGCGCCGACAGCAACAAGCTGGTTCAAAAACTTTCTCTTCATAATCCTCCTTTTGACCTTAAAGGTCTGTTAAAAAATATATAATTCCGTATTATTACGGATATATACCGGGCTTATCAAAACCCACAAGCGATTATAGCATATACGCTTGCGAAATGTCCATACTTTACATCTTGATACCGGTCTGTGACAAACTCTCAACGAATCCTCTCTGAGCGAACAGATACAGGATGATAAGAGGAAGGATGATCATCAGAGTACCGGTTGAAAGGATACAGTTACTGTAAGCAACAGATATCGAAGACTGTATACCCAGCTCTCTCATGATGAATGAAGAGAGCGAATCAACAATCCTTGAAAGCGAGGTACTAACAAGCTTGGTTGTTCCGAGGAACATGGTCGAATAGAATCCGTCGGTCCACTGCCATACAAAGGCAAACAGGAAACAGGAGGTAAGTATCGGCCTTGCATCGGGAAGCATGATGGTGAAGAAGGTCCTGAGAGTTCCGCAGCCGTCAACGTACGCTGCTTCCTCAATATCCTTGGGAATGTTCCTGAAGAACTGTCTTATCAGATAGATATAAAGACCGTTCTTAAGGCCCATACATCCCGCACTCATCATGTAATACGGAAGGACCGAACCGTTCATGTTGATCGCACTGCCCTTTATAAGTCTTATGATACCCAGGATATCAAAGAATCTGAAGTGCAGATACAGTGATGTCGAAATAACCTGCGGAGGAACAATGATCATAAGAAGAACGGCACCGAACCAGAACTTCTTGAAAGGGAACTCATATCTTGCGAATCCGTATCCGACGAAGGTGCATACAAGAACCTGAATGACCGCTATGGTAAACGATATGATCATGGAATTCTTGAATGCTTCCTTGTAGGACATGATCGTATAACTGAGCTCATAGTTCTCGGTAGTAAAATGTCCGGGAATATTAATGACAACAGGATCGTAAAGATCCTCCTCAGTCATAAAACTGATGGATATCTTGTTAAGGATCGGCTGGATGATAAGGAAACACAATCCGAAAAGGAGTATGAATCTTACCACACTTATAAACATGTTTCTGGCAATCTTCTTCTTTTTGTAAGAAGAAAGCTTCGGCTTTGCCGTCGTGTTGCCCATACCAGCAGGGGCTTTTACCGCTGCAGCATTACTCATAATAATACACCCTCCTGGAAATGATAAACGCGCTTATCGCTAAGAAGACCATTGTAAGAACGAAATAACTCCAAGCCATTGCTGAGGCATAACCATAATCGAGGAGAATAAGGTTATCAGTGATCTTCTCCATGACTTCATTATCGGTTCTCATACAGAAGTCGACTATCGTGTATACCCAGTTTACAAGGAATATGGAACTTACCATGGGGAATGTAACCTTCCAGAGGCTTTCCCATGAAGTACATCCTTCGATGGAAGCTGCTTCATACATACTCTCGGGTATTGTCTGGAGACCGGACAGGAAAACTATGATCTGAATACCCGAAGCAAGAGCTATATCGTAAATATTGTCTATCAGTTCGAAGACTTGCTCATATGCCCGCGTACCGACCCCGGCCGTTCGAAGTATCGATTCCAGAGCCGCTGTAACGCTGACACCGTTAAGCTCATCTGCGATATCTGCCTGGACCATGGAGATAATGGAGTTATTGGACTCAAGACCGAGGATAACACCGCTGGAAAGGATGACCGGCAGGAAGAAAATGGCTCTTACAAGTGCTCTTCCGTGGAAGTCCTGATTGAGGATGAGAGCCACGAAGAAACTAAAGACCATGATCGCAAGGCTGTACACTATCATTCTCAGGAAGCCCTCAATGAGCATTCTCGAGAAATCGGGGTCCACCCTGAACGCCTTGTTATAGTTCACAAAATTCTTGGCAAGCACCAACTTGAAGTTTCCGGAGCCGACTTCAACATTACAGAAGCTCATGTAAAGCGACTGGAACAGAGGCTTGACCATAAAGAGCAGAAATCCGAGAATAAAGGGAGATATGAACAGATATCCTGTTACAGCTCTTCTCTTCTCAAGCCCACTCATTTTTCCGTTTAAATTCTTCTTCATACCTGGGTCTCCGTATAGACTTTCTATTTTACAACCTTATAATCCCTTGCAGGAACAGTCACACCGTCTACGGTAAATGCTTCGTATCCGTAATTTACATACACCTTGGTACCGTCCTTATACTCAGTGCAGGAAACGTACTCGTTAAGGTTTCTGTGGCCGGTCATCTCCTGATTGAAGATATGACCGAGTTCATTATTGTATCTGGTATATGTAGCAACCATCCTGTCATGGACAGAATCATAAGAACTTCCGTAGTACTGAGGATAGAGAGTCTTCTGAAGAGCTTCAACCTCCTCAGCCATAACGCTGTAGCAAAGACCTGCACCATATTCTGCGGATGCAAGGATCTCCTGGTTTTCGTCACCGCAGATATTGGCAGCCTCACCGGTATAGTTGATATATCCGTGAAGAGCAAGCTCAAGGAACGGGATCCTCTCATCGATTATGGTGTATTCACTGCCCATCAGATCCATATGAGTGATAACATCACTGTAAACCGCTGCATAGATGTTACCGTAGTTGATCATGAAGTGTCCGCCGTCGTCTCTGATAGCCTTAAGTGTTGCGGACTGATCAAGAAGGGCCTGCTCTCTTGAATAGGGATTCTTTCTGTAGAAATCACTTGCAAGGTCCATACCGACATCCTGGAAGGAAGCACCGGTCGCACCGTACTTGCCGGTCGCTTTGTAGAGATTGTTCATCATCTTCAGGATGAGCTGCTCATGAAGCAGATAATGGGCATCAAGGCCTTCTCTTATTCCGTAAGTGACATTACTGTAAGGATACAGTGCGCTGAGCTCACGGCTTATGAATCTTGCGGAATCCTTGAAAGCAAAGAATCCGTCGAAAACATTCGAGTTGTAAGCATACTCGGTTATACCGTCGAGGTAAATGGCATTACCCTGGGAAGCTACGGTCTCGCAGAGGTTCTTAAGGTCTCTTCCCGATCCGAGAGAATGTACGGTATCAACATCCTTGAGTATGGACTGATTGACACCATCGTTGCACCAGCCTACCATCTTGACGATCATGTTGTCGAATCCTTCGGAATCGAGCTGGGTGACGATCTCGTTTGCTTCCTTGTATGTGGTGAGTTCAAGAGGTCTGGACACGGGAACACCGACGATCTGCTTGACCTTGTCGACCGCACCTATGATCTCGAGTACGACAGGAGCTGAAGTGTCGGTATTAGCGGTGATATATTCACCGTAGTTCCCGAACAAATACTCCTGATATGTCTTAGCCATATCAACATAGCTTCCGGAATCGATAAAGGTATATCTCTGTGAAAGAGTCTCCTCGGGAATATCCTCCTGGTAAACGAATACCTGGTTATTGGATATGCTTCCTACGTCAAACTGCTCGCGCTCGATAACGCCGTATTCCACGTTAACATTGTTATAGCAGTTGAATCTTCCGGAGATATCAGCCTCTACAGCGGCATAGGATGCTCCCCTTTCAACATTGCATATGAAGGAGTCATTTCCGTTAGAAATACCGAAGGTGCTGAATGCTGTGCTGGTATTATGAACAAGTGCATTTCTCGCATGGCACATATCCCAGCCGTAAACATTTGCATAATAAACACTCTGCGCGGTCTTGCCGTTATTGAAATGGATAAGGGAACCGCTTCCCTCGGGAACCAGCATGAATCCCTCATCATCAAGTCCGCCCGCACCGAAGAAAGGAAGAAGGTCAACGGTAAGGATAGGACGGTCTGCGGGGAACTGCATTGCGCTGTAAGGCATCTCAACTATGAGATCGCGTCCGTCTATCCTGTAAGTGACATCAATATTGAATACAGGATTTTCATTCACTGCTATCGACAGATCAAGAGCCTTATCCTCAAGATACTCCTCATAGGTGTATCCGAGTCCTTCAAACATTCCCTGGAGTTTTCCCTTGATCGCATCAGTTGCGGTATCACGGAGAATGTAAAGAACCTGATTTGCAAGTTCGGGATAATTGGCAAGAAGTGCCTCTTTGTCATCCTTTTTGCCGAGATTGTTGATATCGTACTTCTTGTAGTACTGCTTTATCATGTTTGACTCGGCCTGGGTTGCATTTGCAAGGAGGGCTTCAAAGCGTGCAGCCGTACATACGGGAGGAATGGTGAATTCCTTCTGCACCTTGCCTATGCTGTAGTGAACAGTAATGGAATCCTCATCGGATTCGATGTCATAAGTCTGATTCTCGATACTGTAGGAGTAGTTGTTGAGAGGAACCTCCGAACCGATGTCATCGGAATAGGTGAGGTTGACGGTGGATCTTATATGCCCCTTCTCCGAGCCCATCGCAATGGTGTCATTATCGACATCCGCAGGGATCGAAGTCCATTCCTTGCCGGAAGATTTCACTCTGACGGTGAAATATGTAGTATTGGGATCCATGGTGAAAACAAGCTGATCGTTTTCCAGAACGATAGCCTTGCCGTCTCCCGCATATGCATTGACGGGAATGACCTCAATCTCATCTTCTATAGCCGTATTCTTGACCATGAAGGCAAACAGCCCGACGATCAGCACAAGCACCACAACAGGCACTATCATGCCCTTAAGGGTCTTTAATACGGCATTTCTGCTCTCTGTGATTTGTTCTGCACTTCTTTTTTTCATGAATGCTCCGGTATAACTGAATTATTTAAAATCTGATTATGGATCACACTGACTGAGATCTGGCTACATCCTGAACATGAACTCTCTGTAGAGCGAGTAGAAATACGCAACACCCTGGGAGATCATACTGAAGAACAAAAGCAGGATGAAGACCATGACCAGCATTGCAAAGAGCGAGAAGATCATGAACAGTATATTCTTTGCTCCCGAGAACTCATGTATCTGTCCCATCGCCGCAATGATAAGGACTCCGCACCATACGATGGAAAGAGCCGAGAGAACCGAATAGAACTCTGCTTCTTCATTGGTGACAACGTTACTGATGAACATAAGGGGAATCTGCATCAGAGGATAGGGAACAAGCGAATAACAGGTTCCGATATATACCTGACCAAGCCGGCCTTTACCGTCAAACAGAGTCGTGGTCGCCCAGTTTCCGATAACAAACAGTGCAAGCGGGAAAAGGATACTCGCTATGTAAAGGAATATATTGAGTTCTTCCCAATAGACCGTGATAAAGATGAAGCTGGTGTACTTGAGCTTGAGGATCCTTATGAGGATCGTCAAAAACAAGATGGTGTTCGCCGCTGCATATGTTCCCCTCTTTTCATGGGTCAGATCCCAGAATCCGTCGAGCGGATGCGTTATGCAGTAAAGAGAAAACTTAAGCGAATCCCAATACTTTGCGTTGAAGGTATTCTTAAACCATCCTGCGCATTTTCCTATGATGTTGTTTTCGTTAATAGTTAATCCTGCCATATCAATTCTCTCAAGTAGACCTGTTAATAACCACGTTTGCGGGCAGCTTTCTTAGCTTTTTCACGCTCCCTGGCTTCCTGTCTCTGTTTTTTGTGATACTCCCTGATCTCTTCCCTGGTCATATTATCCTCGGGATCCGGGAATCTGAATACATCGGATGTTGCTATTTCGATCTTCATATCCCTTATCTTATCAAGGGTAAGAGGAATGAGGATGAGGATCAGCAGTACAAGGACAGTCGCAAAGAGATGGGTCTGTATCCACTCTTTTCTGTATTCCTTGAAAGCTTTGGAGTAATTGTCATCGTCATACTTGATCTCGAAATACTTCATCGCCTCTTTGTATCTCTCCTGTCTGAGAAGAGAACGTCCGATCCCGATATATGCAAGATCATAGTTTCCGTCGGTGGAAAGTACCTTCTCCCAAAGAGCTCCGGACTCGTCATAGTCGCCTTCGTCGAACTTATCGATAGCTCCGTATATGTCCTTACCGAAATCACTGAGAACAAAATAGGTTATCGAGCAGTCGAGTGTATCGAGAACGATGAGATCATATCCTATATGATCGATGGCAACGGGACGTCTGAAATATCCGTCCATATTTCCGTTACCGCCGAATGCAAATACCATGCGTCCCTGATCGTCATATCCGAACAGTCTTCCGCGGTTTCTGTCAAGGCATACGAAAATGTCATTTTCAAATGCGGTGACATCGGAGAAATATGAAGGTCCCGAATATCCGCCGGCAGATCCCCAGTAGAGATCTCCGTATACGGGAATATCGCTGTTTCTGACAAGAATGTCATTTCCCAGAAGGTTAAGTCTTCTTACAGCATCAACGGTTCCGGCATCGAGATCTTCAGGCTCGAACCTTCCCGTGCATGCATATATGAACCCTTCATAGTCCATATAGATGTTGTCATACTCGGTAGGAACGTCGTTCTGCATTCTGTCCAGCTGTTCCTGGGTAGCGAATCTCTTCCAGAGATAATCCAGCCAGTCATAAGCGGCCTTGGTAGCACCGACAAATCCGGAAAACGTTCCGTCTGCTTCGTACTTGATAAGTCCTTTGTTGATACCGTCCGCTATGCAGTACACTCTCTCCGCGGTATCGATGACGATCTTGTTGGGGAAGAATGTGGTATCGGATGATATCGCCGAATCCGTGGGAAGCCCGAACTCCATGATATAGTTCAGATTGCTGTCCGTCTTGATGATCCTGTTATTACCCTTGTCGGCGATAAAAATATTTCCTTCGTCGGAAATGGCTATATCTGTAGGTCCGCTGAGAGAGTTCTCACCGGGAGCACCCTTGACCTTCTCTATGATGTCAGAGGGAACAAGGCCGGTTTCAGTCTTCTCCAGAACTACGATGCGGTTGTTTCCGGTGTCACAGATATATACGTGATCATCCTTGACATAAAGACCGCTGGGTGAATTCATTCTCTTGTCCAGACCGAGGTCCGAAGATGTATATACGGAATAAACATCATAGACGTTCGGGCAGTCCTGAACTTCCTCCCAATAATCGTAGATATAGGTGTAAGTTCTGTGTTCGATGGCCTGTGCATGCATCGGAACCGCAAGAGCCGCTGCCGCAACAGCAGCAGCGATCCCTAATGTTTTTAATTGTTTAAAACCGGACATTTTCATCAGCATCAATCCTTCAAGCCGGAAGAAGCCATGGTTTCGAGAATCTGGCTCTCCGAGAATATGAATATTGTAATAGGTACTACCATCAGTACTACGAGAACCGCTGCAGCTTCACCTGTTCTGGCGATTCCGCCTGCCTGTATCTGCTGCATGGCGTAAGGAAGTGTCTTCATCTCCTCCGAATAGATAAGAGCCGATGCTTTGTTATTCCACAGACCCTGAACGGAGAATATGATCAGCGTCAGCCATGCGGGCTTGACGTTAGGCATTACGATGCTGGTAAATACTTTCCACTCTGTAGCTCCGTCAATCTTGGCCGCCTCGATAAGGGAGGTGGGAAGACCTTCCATGAACTGCTTCATAAGGAAGAGTCCCATGGGCGAAGCAAATGCGGGGATGATTATGGACCAGTAGGTATCGATCATTCCCAGCTTACTCATGATGATGTAGTTGGGAATACCGGTAACATAACCGGTGAACATCATTGCAACGGTGACGACCTTGAAGAATGTCTTGCCGCCGGGGAATTCGTACTTTGCAAGAACGAATGCAGCCATGGATGCGATGAAGAGATGGCCCGCAGTTCCCATAAAGGTGATGAACACCGTGTTGAACAGGTATCTTGAGAACGAAACGTATGACTTACTCAGTGTGACAAACAGATCCGAGAAGTTGTCAAGCGTAGGGTTCTGGGCAAATATCTTCGGAGGGAACTTGAAGAGTTCATCCAGAGGCTTCAACGCGGATTCGACAGCGTAGACTATGGGGAAGAACATCACAACCGCCACAAAGGCAAGGAAGATATAAAGGAAAATATCTCCCGCTACGCTTCGATTGGGCTTACGCCTCTTGATGAGCGGTTTCTTGTATACCTCTTCATCATCATCTTTCTTTTTCTTGCCGGCACGCTTTTTTGATGTGCCGTCTTCAGATGAAATAATCGCTTCCGCCAAAGATGATTTGTACTCATCTGAAACAGTGAACTCTGCGGGCTCGAGCGAAGCCTCCGCAGCTTCTCCTGCTTCGGGAGCAAATGTCTCATCCGTTTCGAGATTGTCTAAATTCTGATCGAGATCGGTAGTCACGTTGCCTGTCTCCTCACGGATTTCATTGTTTTCTGGTGAAAAATTACTCATATCGGATATCTCAGGTACCTACTCTTGCAAGAAGTGACTGTATTGCCTTGTTGCAGAGCATCATTAACAGGAACAGAATGGTCGCGATAGCACATGCGTAACCCATTTCGAATCTTGTGAAACCATAGTCAAAAAGGTGGGTAACAATGGTTCTTGCTGCGTAGTCCGTCGAAGGATATCCGCAAAGTGCCATGGTAACGTCGCAGACACCGAATGCCTGGGTTATGGACATGATCGCACCGAACATGAGCATGGGTTTCATGCTGGGGAGAGTGATGTACCAGAGCTCCTGCCATCTGTTCTTGATACCGTCCATGTATCCGGCTTCGAACTGTGACTTGTCAACACCCTGAAGACCTGCAACGAATGAAAGGAATCCGGTTCCGAGGCTCATCCAGAGAATGACGCCCATACATACGTTGAGCATGTATCTGGGATCGGTGAACCAGAGGATCGGGGCATCGATAAAACCATTGTTTATAAGGAATGCATTGATATGTCCGTATGCATCGCCTCTGAAAAATACGGAAAAGATAACGTAACAGTTACCTGCGATGGAAGGTGCGTAGAAAATGACGACCGCAACACTTCGTACCCATCTGGGAAGCTCGTTTATGAGCCATGCAAACAGGAATGACATTATGTATCCCAGAGGTCCGGTGATGATAGCGATCATGAAGGTATTCTTGATAGAGATCAGGAATATATCATCCTCAAGGAAAAGAGACAGGTAATTATGAAGTCCGATAAATCTGGGAGGCTCCAGAATATTATAGTAAGTAAAACTGAAGATGATCGAGATCACGATCGGCAGTATAAAGAAGGTCGTGAAAAGGATCGCATAGGGAGCCAGGAACAGATAACAGCTCTTGGAGAGTCTTGCTTTCTTGACCCCAACCCTGAAGTTATGCTTTTTTACCTTGATATAATCGTTTAAAAACTGTGACATGATTTACTCTCCGTATAACGGTAAACCGAACTCTCTGCGCTTTCTGTCTATCTCATCGTTGATAAGGATCGAATAGTCGATGATCGTCTCACGGCTGTCCGTCTTTTCGTTGATGACCTTTCTGCAGGCATTTGCGATGTGGCGACCGGTGTAATATCCGCCGGGCACTTCTCTGATACCGACTGTGGTATCCCACTGTTCATTAAGAACTCTGATATCGTTGTAGCTCCATGAAAGCTGTGAGAATGCATCGCGGTTAGCGGTAGCATATCTTGCGGAAGATCCGAGGAGTGCTTCAATCTCTCGTCCGAATCTTACCTGAGTCTCAGGTCTTGCCCACCACTTCATGAACTCCCAGGAATTAAGCTTGACCTGTTCGTCATCGGTGGCGATCATCATGGTCGCATTACCTGTTATGAATACGGATCTGTCGATATACTCGTTGCCTGCCGCATCAGTCCGGATGGTTCCGGGAACAAGTGTGAAATCCCAGAGACCTCTGATCTCGGGAGCGGATACCATCAGAGTGTTATATGTAGAATATGCACTGATACCGATGGGCATCTCTCCTGAACGGAAACGGCTAACGAAGTCATATATCGTAGGAAGGCCGTAGTCATTGAAGTATTTGAGATAATCATCAAATGCTCTGACACCTGCTTCGGAATCGACAGTGGTCTTGGTTCCCGCCTCATTGTACATATCTCCGCCGTACTGGAAGAGAAGTGTGAAGTAGAGTGAAAGGTCGGGTGCCGTAGATGCGACTGCGGTACTGGCTGTGGCAGCACCGCTGGATCCTGCTGCCGTAGGAATTCCCACGGAAAGGTTATTACCCTGGATCGTAGGCATCATCTCTATAAGATCCTGCCAGGTGTTGGGCGGTTCAAGACCGAGCTCTTCAAGAACGTCTTCACGATAAAACATTACGTTGAAGGTCTGCTGCTCGGGAACTGCGTAAATTCCGCCTTCGAGCTTGTACTGTTCGTAGGAACTGGGTGAATAGTGGCTGAGCACATCCTGCCATCCCTCGAACTGGGTGATATCTTCGGAAGCATGTCTGAGTGCGTAGTTTACAGGCTGGTCGGCACCGACGGAAAGAACCACGTCAGGTCCTCTTCCTGCAAGAACCGCATTCATAAGAGCTCCGGGATCGACTATGTCCACATTGACCTTGACGCCCGACTCGGGAGTGAAGGTGTCATCG
>Ga0255061_10000487_pt1 | contig 11323 bp, 7 predicted proteins | sample 174RNAGHGhighgp2_FD_183093 | JGI IMG/M metagenome (GOLD analysis project Ga0255061, IMG submission 183093) | Metatranscriptome of sheep rumen microbial communities from Palmerston North, Manawatu-Wanganui, New Zealand - 1742 RNA GHGhigh gp2... | ecosystem: Host-associated > Mammals > Digestive... | reverse complement strand
GCCGAGAAGGACTCCCTGCGGCGCGAAGCGGAGTTTCTTGCCGAGTATCTCTCTGACCTCATGCGGGAGAAGTTCGTGATTAAGCCGATGGTCCAGAAGAGTGCGGCGGGGGTCTACTTGATGGTGGACACGGTCGCCTGCCCTCGTCCGGAATCCTATCAGATCAGTGTCAATTCCGAGAAGATTGTTCTTCGGGGCGGCGATGCGGCGGGGGTCTTCTACGGCATCCAGACCCTGCGCAAAAGCATGCCGGCCGGCGAGAAAGCCGATGTGGTCAACTTCCCCGCCGGCAAGGTCGCCGACTTCCCGCAGTTCGCCTACCGGGGCATGCATCTCGATGTGAGCCGCCACTTCATAGCCCTTGATTCCGTGAAACGCTACATCGACATGCTCGCAATGCACAACATCAACAAGTTCCACCTCCACCTCACAGACGACCAAGGCTGGCGTATGGAAATCAAAAAGTATCCGGAGCTGACCAAAGTTGGGGCGTGGCGTAGCGGCACCGTCGTCGGGCGCAACACCAACCAGTACGACGACATCCGCCACGGCGGCTTCTACACGCAGGAGGAATTGCGCGGGCTGGTGGCCTACGCCGCCGATCGTCATATCACCATCATCCCAGAAATCGACCTGCCTGGACATACGCAATCGGTGCTGGCCGCCTATCCGGACCTCGGCTGCACTGGCGGCCCTTACGAGGTGTGGCGGCGCTGGGGTGTCACCGATGAGGTGCTGTGTGCCGGCAATGACACCGCCATGCGTCTCTTGGAGGACGTGCTCGGCGAGGTGATGGATGTCTTCCCTTCCGACATCATCCATATCGGGGGCGACGAGTGCCCGAAAGCCCGCTGGCGGGAGTGCCCGAAGTGCCAGGCGAGAATCCACCTGCTCGGTTTGCACGACGACGGGAAATTCACTGCGGAGGACCACCTGCAAAGCTATGTGATGAACCGCATGGAGAAAGTGGTGAGGGCCCGCGGACGCCGCATCATCGGATGGGATGAAATCCTCGAAGGGAGTGTCAGCCCGAGCGCGATGATCATGAGCTGGCGTGGCGTCTCCGGAGGCGTCAGTGCGGCCAACAAGGGCCACGACGTGGTGATGGCCCCCGGCGACTACCTCTACTTCAGCCAAGGCCAGTCGCTCACCCCCGAGGAGGAACCGGTCGCCGCCGACGGCTACCTGCCCGTGGAACGGGTCTATTCTTTCCTGCCACTGCCCAACGAATTGAAAGAGAGTCGGAAACAGCATGTCATCGGGGTGCAAGGCTGCATGTGGGGCGAATATATCCATAGTTTCAAGGATGTGGAATACAACGCCCTGCCACGTATGGCCGCTTTGTCGGAAATACAATGGTGTAAGCCTCAGCAGCGTGACTATCAGGATTTTGTGAAACGTTGCTTTCGGATGGCAAAGTTGTATGATGTCTATGATTATAACTACGCCCATCATATCTTCGACCTGCAGGCTGAGGTTACTCCTGACTACGAGACGGGTTGCATCACCGTCACGCTCTCCAAGCACGGGGAGGGAGAAATCCGCTATACTACGGACGGCCGAAACCCGAAAAAGGGTACGGTCTATACGAATCCCGTGGAAATCCGTGAGAATACTGACTTCCGTGCCATCCTCATCCGTCCTGACGGGGGGACTTCTGAGTACAAGACTTCGTTCCAATTCTCGAAGTCTTCAATGAAACCTGTGAGCCTGAAGGAGCCGCCCCACGAGAACTATGCCTATGAGGGCGCCCCCACGCTCATCGACGGGCTGCACGGAAGCCAGAACTACCGCACCGGACGCTGGATCGGTTTCTGGGGCGTTCCCTTGGATGCCACCATCGACCTCCAGGCTCCCACCGAGATACGGAAAGTCTCTTTCCACTCCATCCTCAACATCAACGACTGGATATATAACCCTGCATCGTTCACCGTGCTGGTGTCTGATGACGGGAAAAAGTTCCGCAAGGTGGCCAAGGAGGAGTATCCGCTTGCCGACTGGGACCAAGTCAACGGCATCGAGGAGTTCTCCTTGGCGTTCGAGCCGGTGACCGCCCGCTACCTGCAGGTGGTCATCACCGGTCACCAGTTGCCGGAAGGACATACCGGCTTCGGGCATCCGGCATGGCTGTTTGTTGATGAAATCGAGGTGGAATAGATTATTTTTGTAACGTTTGAAATCTTTTTCCGTTTAAAGGTTGTTCGGATTGTTCCGCATGACAAGGTTTTCCCTGTTTGGAAAGGCGAACATGTAGTTGTAATAATACAAATTAATATAGAGTAGAGTTATGAAAAAGCACTTATTGTTGTTGGCAGGCGCATTGCTCTTTTCTTTTGCAAACGCTCAGAACCAGAACCTTACCGTGTCGTCGTTGGTGGGGCAGTCCGTGGAGAGCATACTGCAGAGCCATCTGGCGGGCGATGGTGTGCTGATAACGGGTTGCGACTGTCCTGGGGCTTTCAATCAGCCGGCCAAGTTCAACAACCAGTCCGGCAATGTCACTTACCCTCAGATCGGGACTTTCAACCGGAACGGGTACACCACGTTCCCCCTTGCTTCCGGACTTGTCATGACCACTGGTAATGTGAGCTTGGCGGCAGGGCCGAACAGCAGTGGAGGGGCCACCAGTTCCGTCAGCAACTACTACGCGGAAAGCCAACTCGCCTCATTGGCCACCGACGATATTAACGGCTCCGCCTCGTTGGAGTTCGATTTCATCGCCATGGCGGACGAATTTGCCTTTAACTATGTCTTCGGCTCCGAAGAGTATTGCGAATACGTCGGGTCCAGTTACAATGACGTTTTCGCCTTTTTCCTGACGGGCATAGACCCGGTCACCTTCGCGGTCACCACCAAAAACGTGGCCATCATCCCCGGGACGGTCAGCACCCCGGTCTCCATCAACAACGTGAACAGTGGAAATCCCTGTGGTTCGGGTGGAGCAAACACAACATACTACATTAACAACCCAAGTGGCAATGGTGTGGAGTATGACGGCTACACCACGGCGCTGTCAGCCAGTGCCGTCATCTTCGCCTGTCAGACCTATCACATGAAGCTGGCTGTGGCAAATGTGGGCGACAATTCCTTGGACTCCGGTGTGTTCCTTGAAGAGGGAAGCTTCTACAGCCCGCGAGTCCAAGTGGAAGAGGACTGGACAATGCCGACGGGCGGCGACACGCTCATCCAGAACTGCCGCGAGCTGGACTTGAATTTCGAGGTGGAGCGCCCGTCGCTCACGTCCACCACCTCCATCGTCATCAACACGGGTGGGAATGCCGTGCTGGGTGTCGATTACTTTATGACCATGCCCACGGGTGACGCCCTTACCGTGGAGAACAACTCCTTCTTCTTCCCCTCGGGCGAGACCTCCCAGCTTGTACATGTCCGGATGTCCCCGAACGTGCATTATCCGGAAAACCAGCCGACCAAGACTGCTTACCTGTATGTGGTGACGCAGGGCTGCACCGGATTCGGCAACTTGGAGGAGTGTTTCCGCAAATTCGACACCATCGTCCTGCATTTGCGCGCCAACGACTCCGTCCAACTGCGCGACACCGCCATCACGGTGTGCGACAAGCTCGAGTATGTTGAGGTGACACGGGAGGGAGGTACAGCCCCGCTCACTTACGAATGGATTCCCGCCACAGGCATAACCCACCCTGACTCGCTTGCCACCGAGTGTCTCATCACGGAGAGCGCCAACTATAAGGTGGCAGCGTACGACCAATGGCACTGCATGACTGACACTGCCGATGTTGAGGTTAATATCGTCCCGAAGCCCGAGTTCACGGTAACCTACACGCCTGACCACGGGTGCGTGCCGCTGCCCGTGACCCTGCAGGCGCAGTACACTCCTTCGACGGCGAAACTGTACTGGACGGTCAGCAGCGACACGGCCTACCAGTACGTCGATTCCGCCGTCACTCTCCATCCTTCACTTCCGGTCCCGGGCTACTATGACGTCTCCCTGTTGGTGGAGAGTGCCCCGGGATGCAGCGACTCGCTTCTGTATCCGGGGGTCATCCATGTGTCCGACTTCCCGCACGCCGGATTCACGTTCAGCCCCGCCGAGCCGGAAAACGGCGAGGAGGTGTTTTTCTACAATCTCTCCACCGGCGAGAACATCACCAACTATGTGTGGAATTTCGGCGACGGGCACAGTTCCTACGTGGAGGAACCCTCACACGCCTACCACCTGACGGAGAGTGATTTGATGACGGTCCACCTGACGGTCACCAACTCCGACGGCTGCTCAGACGACACTGTCCAGGTGATTCCCGTTGAGGACAACTTCGCTTTCTTCGTCCCCAACACCTTCACGCCCAATAACGACGGTCACAACGACGTCTTCCTGCCAAAGGTGAACGACGTGGTCAATTATGAGTTCGTCATTTATACGCGCACAGGGGAGCTGATTTTCTACACCAACAACACCGGGCAAGGTTGGGACGGTTTCCTGGAGGAGAAGCCTGCGCCGGAAGGGATCTATGTCTGGAAAATCAACTATGCCAAAATCGGGACGCCCAACGAGATGATGGCGAGAACCGGCACCATCACCCTGGTTCGCTGACAAAACCGACCTCCAGTGCGGGGCCGTGCAACCGTGTGGCCCCGCATTTGTTTTTTTAAATCTTCGTATCCAAAAAAATATTACTTTGCAGTTTGTTTTATCAGGTGAATTGGAAATAATAAAATCAACAATCAATGGATAAATTGTTACACATTTCGGGGTCACCTCATGTTCACAGCGACGAGTCTGTGAAGAAAATCATGTGGTCGGTGGTCCTTTCTCTGATGCCGGCGTTTTTGGTGTCCGTCTATTATTTTGGGCTTCCGGTCATCTACCTGACACTCGTCTCCATCGGATGCTGCGTGCTTTTCGAGTACCTCATCCAGCGATTCATGCTTCATCAGAAGCCCTCGGTTGACGACGGTTCCGCCGTGGTTACGGGATTGCTATTAGCTTTCAATGTGCCCTCCAATCTGCCAGTCTGGATCATGGTTATAGGCGCATTGGTGGCCATCGGGATTGCGAAGATGCCCTTCGGCGGTCTGGGCCACAACCTGTTCAACCCGGCATTGGTGGCGCGTGTCACCCTGCTCATCGCCTTCCCGGTGCAAATGACCTCCTGGCCGGTGCCGACCCCCATCTGGGGCTTTGCCGACGCCGTGACCGGTCCCACCACCCTCGGCCTCATCAAGGAGGGCGGCGACTTGACGCAGCTCCCCTCCTACGTTGACATGCTCGTCGGACAGATGGGCGGCAGTTTCGGCGAGGTGTCAGCCATTGCCCTGCTCATCGGCGCGGGCTTCCTGCTCTGGAAACGCATCATCACGTGGCACATCCCCGTGTCGTTCATCGCCACGGTGTTCGTCGTCGCCGGCATCTTCCATTTGGTGAACCCGGCGGTGTATGTGAACCCGTTCATCCACCTGCTCGGCGGCGGCCTCATCCTCGGTGCCTGCTTCATGGCCACCGACATGGTGACTTCCCCGACCTCCCCGTGGGGCATGATCGTGTTCGGCTGCGGCTGCGGCCTGCTCACCATCATCATCCGTCTCTTCGGTGCCTACCCTGAGGGCGTCTCCTTCTCCATCCTGCTGATGAATGCCGTCGTGCCGCTGATCAACAAAGGCTTCAAACCCAAACAATTCGCCCAATAACCCTTAAAATTCTATCGATATGGCAAAGAAAGATTCCATCTGGAGATTAGTGATTGTGCTGACGTGCATCTCGCTGCTTGCGGCTTTGGCCCTCACCGGCGTGTATGCCCTCACCAAAGGACCTATCGAAAAGGGTCAGAAAGAGAAGAAAGAGAAAGCCCTGCAGTCCGTGCTGCCCGCCTACGAAGGCACCGTGCGCGACACCGTGGTCGTGGATGCCGACAACGAGCAGATTCCCGTCCACTTGGCCATCGGCAAGGATGGCGAGCTCTGCGGCGCGGGCATTGAGACCTACACCAAGAAAGCCTTCTCGGGCCGCTTCGACCTGATGGTCGGCTTCGACGCTGAGGGCACCATCGTCAACACCGAGGTGCTGAAAGCAAGCGAGACTCCCGGTTTGGGCGACAAAATCAACAAGGACAAGAGCGACTTCGCCAAGCAGTTCAACCACCAGAACCCTGCCGATTACCGGTTGGTTGTGAAGAAGGATGGCGGTGACGTGGATGCCATCACGGCGGCCACCATCTCCTCCCGAGCCTACTGCGACGCGGTGCAGCGCGCTTACGATGTATTTATGAAAATAAAGGAGGATTATCATGAGTAACAATAATAATAACAGTAAGTTAAGTATATTAACCAAGGGCTTCTTCAAAGAAAACCCCACCCTGATTCTGGTTTTGGGCTGTTGTCCGACGCTGGCAGTCACGACTTCCGTGACGAACGCCTTGGGCATGGGCGCGGCCACGACCTTCGTGCTGCTGATGTCCAACATGCTCATCTCGGCGCTGAAGAACGTGATTCCCGACAAGGTGCGCATCCCGAGCTACATCGTCATCATCGCCACCTTCGTGAGCATGATCGACCTGCTGATCCAGGGGTTCCTGCCCGCGCTGTCGGCCAGTCTCGGCGTGTTCATCCCGCTGATCGTGGTGAACTGCATCGTGCTGGGCCGCGCGGAGGCCTTCGCCAACAAGAACACCGTGGTTGACTCCGCCCTGGACGGCCTCGGCATGGGCATCGGCTTCACCATCGCCCTGGTCCTCATCGGCGCCATCCGCGAAATCCTCGGCTCCGGCTCCATCATGGGCTTCCAGTTCATCCCCGCGGAATACCACATCCTCATTTTCGTGCTCGCCCCCGGCGCGTTCCTCGTCTTCGGCTTCGTGATGGCGGCAGTGCGGTATTTTGTGAACAAGAGCGAGGAGAAGAGAAAGCATCAACCGGCAGATAACACAAAAGACTTGTAATTTTTGATTTATGACACTGACATAAGTCACAAATCTCAAGACACAAAGAATAAACGAATAAAACAAGACAATGGAATATATCTTAATGATTATCGGAGCTGTGCTCGTCAACAACATCATCTTGGTGCAGTTCCTCGGAATTTGCCCGTTCCTGGGCGTTTCCAGCAAGGTGAACACCGCCCTCGGCATGGGCGCCGCCGTCACGTTCGTCATGGCGTTGGCCACCCTCGTCACCTCGCTGCTGCAGAAGTATGTCCTCGTCCCTTTCGACATCACCTATCTGCAGACCATTGTGTTCATCCTCGTCATCGCAAGCCTCGTGCAGATGGTGGAGATCATCCTCAAGAAGGTCAGCCCCTCGCTGTACCGTGCCTTGGGAGTCTTCCTGCCCCTGATCACGACCAACTGCGCTGTGCTCGGCGTAGCCATCAACGTCACCCAGCAGACCATTATCCCCGGTCACGGTTTCTCGGTGATTGACAACACGCTCTACGCTGTTGCCATCGCCATAGGCTTCACCCTCGCCATCGTGATCTTCGCAGGCCTGCGCGAACAACTTGAGCTTGTGGAGATTCCCAAAGGCATGAAGGGCGTGCCGATAGCCCTCATCACCGCAGGCATCCTCGCCATGGCTTTCATGGGATTCGCAAATCTGGTGTGATCGGGACGTTGGACGTTTGATATGTAATGTAAGATTTTAGACGTTAGACGTAAGATGGAAGAGACAAATTCTTCTGTAGAGGCGCAAAATCTTGAGCCTCTACAGTCCCCCCGAAAAACGCGCAAGAAATTTTCGCTTTGGAAGTCCTGGGAACGACTCAAAGGCCGAAGCAAGTTCTATCTCATTGTGTTGCATCTCTTTGCGTTGATAGGTGCGGGAATCCTCGCTGCATGGGGGTTCTATGAACTGGGTTTCACCAACAACAAGGGCGGTGCCGACAAGAACAACCGCTACCTCACCGACAGCCAGCACTATGCGGCACAGTCCGACTCCATCGACAGCCAGGCACAGGCGCTTTCCGGTTATCGGAACTTGTCTGTCTTGCGCCAATTCTATCCCAAAAATGCCGACTTGATTTTCCATGCCGCGCAGTTCAGCGACCGGCCGTCAGCCGTGCAGGAGATGATTTATGCGGCCAACATGTACATGCAGGGGGATGAATATGGCGATGTTTATCGGAAGGCGGTTCAAGATGTCGATAATCTCTTGAAATCCAAAAAGGGAAAAACGTTTGAAGGCAACGTCATCCCGTGGATGAACGATTCGGCGTGGCCTGCCTTGAAAGCCGCCATCCTCAAGGATACGGCGGTGATTTATGAGGCAGCTCGCCTTACAGGCGTGGAACCCCGCCTCATCGTGGGTTGTCTTGTGGGCGAGCAAGTGCGCCTCTTCAACAGCAAACGCGAGATGTTCAAACGCTACCTCGGCCCTATGAAAGTACTATCTGTACAGTCGCAGTTCTCGCTCGGCGTCAACGGAATCAAAGACTTCACGGCCATGCAAGTTGAACGCAATCTCACCGACACCGCCTCCATTTTCTACATGGGCAAGCCTTATGAACATATTCTTGACTTCCAAACCGCCGACCACCAGAGCGAACGTTTTAACCGGCTTACAAACTACCATAACCATCTCTACTCCTACCTCTACACCGGATGCATCCTGCACCAGACCATGCTGCAGTGGAAACGTTCCGGCTACGACATCACCAACCGCCCCGACATCCTGTTCACCCTCTTCAACCTCGGTTTCCAAGCTTCCAAGCCGGGACCCGACCCGAAATGCGGAGGGTCGCACATCACCGTCCACGACGAGGTTTACACGTTCGGGGTGATCTGCAATGACTTCTACTTCTCCGGCGAGCTGGCCGAACAATTCCCACTCAAAGCAGAGCGTTTCGCCCATGAGTAGGATAGAGTTGCTTCTGCCTGCGAAGGATCTTGCGTGCGGTAAAACTGCCATTAACCACGGAGCGGATGCTGTCTATACGGGTGCATCCGCGTTTGGAGCGCGGCAAGCGGCAGGTAATTCCCTCCGGGATATTGCAGAATTGGTGGACTATGCCCACCTGTATGGGGCAAAAGTGCATGTCACGGTCAATACGCTGTTGTATGACAATGAGTTGGAAGAAGCCCGAAAACTTCTGTGGAGCCTATATGACGTAGGTGTTGATGCGGTGCTGATCCAAGACTTGGGGTTGCTGAAGCTCGACATTCCGCCCATGGCTTTGCACGCGAGTACACAATGTCACAACCATTCGCTCGAGCGCATCCAGTTCCTCGAAAAACTCGGCTTCACCCGTGCGGTATTAGCCCGTGAAACCGACCTTGAGACTATAGAAGACATCCATAAACAAACCGATATAGAACTCGAAGCCTTTGTGCACGGGGCGTTGTGTGTGTGTTACAGCGGACAGTGCTACATCAGCCGGATGATGGCGGGCCGTAGCGGTAACCGCGGTGCCTGCGCCCAAATCTGCCGCACCCGTTTCGACCTGCAGGACGCCAAAGGGAAAACACTGGTATGCAACAAGCATTTGCTGTCGCTGAAAGACATGTGCCGCGCCGATTTTCTCGAAGGGATGATAAACGCCGGCATCATGTCGTTCAAGGTGGAGGGACGGCTGAAGAGCGAGAGCTATGTCAAGAATGTGACGGCATTCTACCGGCAGCAACTGGACTCCATCCTCGGCGGACATCCTGAGGCACGCCGCGCCAGCAGCGGCGTCACACGCTTTTTCTTCACGCCCGATCTCCGTAAAACTTTCAACCGCGAATACACCCCCTATTTTATTGACGGAAAGCGCACTCCGATGGCCTCTTTCGACACCCCAAAGGCCATCGGCGAACCCATCGGAACCTTGACACAAACCAACAGCCAGTATTTTTATACCCCGCTGTGTAGAGGCGGCTCCGAAGGGGCAAGACATGTCAGCCAGGCGCAGCACAGTGACGGCCATCCGATAGTCTCCAACGGCGACGGATTATGTTTCATCAACGCAGACAGCGAGTTAGAAGGCTTCCTGGTCAACAAGGTCGAAGGCAACCGTCTCTTCCCTCAAAAGGAACTGTCCAAATTCACTGAAGTTGCCTTATACCGAAACATTGACAAGCAGTTTGAGAAGATATTGTCCGGGAAAACTGCGGAGCGGAAGATTGCGGTGGATATTCTTTACGAAGAACTCGATTACGGGGTGCGGGTCACCATGGTCGATGAGGACTGTTGTAGCGTTTCAGTGGAGGAAGCGGCCGCCATGGAACCCGCGCAGCAGCGGGAGAAGATGGCGGAAACATTACGCACCGCGCTATCGAAATTGGGGAACACGCCGTTTGAGGCACGCGACATCAAGATTCCTGTTTGCACATCATTTCTACGTTCTGGATTTGTCAATTACTTGAAAACCAAGTTGGTTGAGAAGCTTGTGGAAGCGCGTACCCGTCATTTTCATCCGATGGATGTGTCTCGGGAGTATCGTCCGGAGAAGCTGTTTGCTCAGGCTGGTTATCTGCGGAACATCACCAACGAGGCCCACCGGGCCGTGTATGAGGATTTCGGGGCGGTAGATGTCGAGTATGGTTTGGACAAAACGGAGGATTATGCGGGCAAAGCCGTGATGACATGCAAATACTGCCTGCGGTATGAGTTAGGATGGTGTCGTCGCCGCGCGGAAAACCCAAAAACACCCGCCGACCCGCTTTTCCTGGTCTCTGGCGGGCATCGGTTTCGCCTGGAGTTTGACTGTGGTAAGTGCGAAATGAAAGTCATGGCGTGAGGTGTCAACCTAAAATCGCGCCATAGACTGTTATGCCGGGTTGCAGGAGAGCTTTTACCGTCTCTTTGCGCTCACAATCTTGCCGATGTATTGGTGGTGGATGCCGGCTGGGAAGTTTTCGTAACGTTTTTTGGGAATGTCGCCGAACCCCTCTTCATGGAACGGGTCGCGATAGATGACCTCGCACTCATAGACTTCGCGGGCTTCCAGGTAGTAGGCGGCGCCGTTTTCCGTATAGGCCACATGCAGGCCGAGTTCCTTCTCCTTGTTGACATCTCGGCCGCTGTGCGTGCCCATGTATTCCAGCACGTCCTTACGGTCCTCGTCGAAGACCATTACGGTGAAATATTGGTACTTTTCCATAAACTCGTAAGTGTAGCGGGCGGGTGCCACATACACTGTGATGGTGTTCACGTTGTGGCTCCATACGTTGACCAAAGCGCCCCAGCCGATGGTCATGGCGTTGTGGCTTTCTTTGTCACCTGACGCCAACAGGAGACCTGCCCCCTTGAACCATGTGAACGGGTTGATGTTCGATGCCTTCGTGTAGTCAAATTCCACGAAGTCAGATTCTTGAATCGGACGAACTTCGGCCACGGGTTGTTTGCCGCCATAGACATTGTAAGAGATGTTTTC
>Ga0255061_10000486_pt1 | contig 11326 bp, 22 predicted proteins | sample 174RNAGHGhighgp2_FD_183093 | JGI IMG/M metagenome (GOLD analysis project Ga0255061, IMG submission 183093) | Metatranscriptome of sheep rumen microbial communities from Palmerston North, Manawatu-Wanganui, New Zealand - 1742 RNA GHGhigh gp2... | ecosystem: Host-associated > Mammals > Digestive... | reverse complement strand
CTCGTTGATTTTTTGGTAAACATATCCTGAGTATAAGTGTACAGGGCTGTACAAGTCTTTATCGATTTTTCCGGCAACAGTAAATATTTCAAAATATCTGTTTGTCCAGTTACGAAAGATCTTTTCACCCCATGCATCGATTTCATTCGGTTTTAAGATAATATTGTCAGACATTGTATCAGCCCTCCTTTTTTCACTTATTTATTAACTTGCGTCTTTTTCAACCTTGTTTACGAAGAGTACGTTTCCGCAGCTCGGGCAAGGCGGGATAAAACCTGAGAAGTCATCATCTGCTATAAATGTTCTTCCGCAAGCAGAACAACAATATTCATCGTGTACATTGAGCTTCTTGATCTTATTATTGATCTCATTGATCTGTCCCTGAAGATCTTCATCATCTTCTTCAACAGTTTCGATCTTTTTTTCTTCTTCAACTTCTTCATAATCATCATTGTCATCATCGTCATCATCATAATCGTGTGATGAACTGTTGTTTGAGGATGAGAATGAAAAACTGCTGTGTCCATACGGGTTTAGCATTGCTTTAGCAACATTGAATATTGCGATTATTACCATCATTACGCCGATTATGGTCATAAGATAACCTGCAGCATGTGTCAGTTCAGGACTAAGCACTGCTGATTCGGGTAAGATGGAGCTCATAAAGCTATACTGTTCAGGATTGATCAAAGCTGCACCCATGATCATGAAAGTTGCTCCGAAGATCAACTGTAAAATTGCCATAATAAACATGATGTTCTCTCCTTTCTTAAAACATCATAAATGAGAACATGAAAAGGCCTGTGCAGCAGGCAGACTACACAGGCTGTTTATCATGTTATCATCCGGGTTAAAAAGTGTTACATTGAAGGACCGTTAAATCCGGGATCATTCTCAGGATGAGAATTAGGAAAATCGAGTTCTGTTGTCCTTCTTCTGATGTTGTTGATCCTTTCTCTTGTAAGAGAAGTGACATTATCAGCATCAGTGCTTCCAAAACCACCGGATCTTTCCTTCTCAATGATGAGTTCGCTCTGATCCATAGGTCTTAAGAATTTAGTGAAGATACCCTGACCGATCTTATCTCCAACTTCGATCGTTACATCAACAGGGAATACGTTGTAGAATGCGAACATGATCTCACCGTCATTATCGGGATTGTCCGCATAATCGCTGTCGATGATGCCTACTGAATTGGCAAGGATGAGTCCCTTCTTAGGTCCTGATGAACGATTGAAGATCTGAAGAACTTCGTCAGGCATCATATAGGCTTTGACACCCGTGTGTACAAGTGTAGGCTTGAAGGGTGTTTTTTCGGTCTTGGGATGCTTGATCCATTCAACAACATTCTTCCAAATAGAAGGGATCGTTACCTTTTCAGCGCATCTGAAATCTGCGCCTGCAGAATAAGGTGTGGCGTATGTAGGAAGTTCCACACGACCAAATGCTCTGATGCCGGTCTTAGGATTTAAAGCGTAATCAAAGCCTCTATAAATGTTTCTGTTGATCATTTCATCTCTGTTCATGGTTCTTTATTCTCCTTTGGTCTGAATTATGTGTATGATTTCATCCAGAGGTGTTTTTGAAGATATCTGAATACCATCATACGAATATGGTGAATTAACACCATTAAGATATTTGATTGCTGTACCGCCTGCATCACGCCAGGCACGAAGATTGGGATTGAAGTCATCAATAAGAATAATGTTTTGTGAGAGCTTTTTCAATTTCATGATGACCATGATTACTTCGGTCTTATCAGAATTGGCGACAAGCAATCGTTTTTCAGGATCGATCTCAGGAACGTGTTTCTTGATCCAGGCAATCTTATCTTTGATGTGCCAGGGCATCGTTACGGGTACGGTCGTTAAGAAATAGACATCAAATCTTTTGCATAATTCTTTTATCAGAGCGTATGCATATTCGTCTCTTTTGCATGTGGCGAAATAGTGATAAGATTCATTTTCAAAAGGGCTTGTTCCCGTTATATCAGGCTGATAAGCCCACCGTTCATAAATAGCGATGAAACCGTCCATGTCGACAAATACGATCGGTTTCGACATTGCTGTTCTTTCCTTTCTGTTATAGTGTTTTGAGTCTCAGTTTGTCCATAAATGACAGATTATCCAATCTGTCAACGAACGAAATATATCGTGCATGTGGAAATGTTTGCGGAGTAGTATCGTTGAAATAATCAGGATCAGGATAGAATGTTATCGTATCTGAACCTGAGCAATCAATAGCGTCACCCTGCCACATTTCCATTACAGATGTGCGGCCTTTTCTGTCACGAATATGGATCGTTCCTATGTACTGAGGTGGATTGGGATCAGCGTTTGGATATATTTCCAATAATGCTTTGATAAAATCGTCGCTTTTAAATTTTATCATAGATCATCATTTTCCGAAATATCTTTTTCTGATTTTTCAGCCGCATTTGTTTTGTTGTAGTCAGGGTTGATGATAAAGCTGACAGGTAAGTATGGATGTCTTGATCTATAATAATGTTCGATCAAAGGTTTTTCTTCATTTGTGACAGGTTCATCACTTCTTGATACAATGATTATCGCAATCAATGAACCGTCATAATTAACTGCATCGACTCTTACAGCATCAGCTCTTTCACATATGACACTGACTTTTTGGAATGTGTCAAACATGTCAAATATTTCTGTAGCAAGGGCTTCCACGCCTTTACTGAAGAAATTATTCGGATCATCTTCGTTCTTTTTCTGATGATACATTACTGTTTTGACGCATTCTTTTATGTCGTTATAACTGTAAAATTCTGCGTCTTGATTCATGATGCGTCACCTTTCTACAATTCGCCGTAAATCTCTTCAATCGTGAAGAAATCGTAGGTGTCACCTTCCTGGATCTCACCTTCGTTGTCGACCGGGATATCATCAGGTTTGATGTAGAAAAAGATGTCATCATCATTGAAGTCAGAATCTCCGAATAACTCTTCATAATTCTCGTCATCATGAAGAGCAATTTCTTCATCTGTTTCGAGAACAGCAATGTTTTCGACACGCATTTCATCATCATTTTCGTGATCTGATATCAATGTTTCATAGATTTTCATTTCTTTATTCCTCCTATAATAAGCCTACAGATCTTTTTGCAAGCTGGTCTGCGAGTTCGTTTCCCGGTATTCCGGTATGAGCTTTTACATGAGTGAATATCACGGTTATTTTTGTTGTGATCTCATTGATGAATCTGACATATTCTTTTGTTCCCGGTGTATTCGCTTTCCATTCGCCCGTAGCCCATTTCTTGATGCCTTCATAGTCATAATAGATATGAATGACCGTAAGGCCAAGTTCTAAAGCCTTCTTTATCGCAGCAGTGGAACCTGCGATCTCGCCTGCCACATTTCTCATTGACGCAAGGTCTTTCTGATCTCCTGATCCTGTGATCTCAATGATGTTGAGATTATCATTTTCATCAGGGTCATTACTTACTACGAGATATCCTCCGTAGCCGAATACTTTTGTTTTCGGATTGTATGATCCGTCAACAAATGCATATGGTGCTATCGGTGTTATTACATCAGATGCAGCAGGTGTTTTAGGTGCAGCAGTATTATTGTTTATGAAATCAATGGCTTCCTGTTCAGTGTTGAATTTCTTGAATTCAGCACCTTTAAAGCCTTTGACTTGAATCTGACATTCATCCCAGGTATTGTAGATGCCAGGATTGATGCCTTTTCTTACAGCATAAAAAGCCATGATCTTTTTTTCTCCTTTACATGTTTTTATAAGCAGTTAACATCCAGCAATGTGGCATTTCAAAATGAAGTCCGTATTTGTATGCGAATTTTTTGTTGAAAATTCTGTAAACCCATTTATCATAACCTGAGATCCATCCGTTTATCTCTTTTGATATAGGTGAACCGTCAATGATTATTGTTACGGTTTCCGGATTTACATGTTCATCGTGGCTTGCGATGTCATAGTTTTCTTTACACAGATAAGGTGTACCTTTCTTAGTCGTCATTTTCTTGTATGCATTTTCACCTAACCATATGTTAGAACGCCAGAATTCATTATCCACAAGAATTATGACATCTTCGAACATGTTTACTTTATAAAGATAATCCATGATATCCATAGCCATTTTTCGCATGTTTTCAGGTGTTACAGGTTTTATCTTGGTTGTTCGTTGCATGTGTCCTCCGATCTTTTGTCTTTAAACACTCGTTTCGGAACAATGTTCTTATATGGCTCAAAACTTTTTTTCTCATCATCATTGAGCCAATGTTTATAATATCTTTTTGTTCCTTTACGTTTGAAATAGCAGCAGATGTTACCGTGCAAGCTTTCCGTATATGATGTTAAAGCAAGTTCCGGTATCATTTCTCTAAATTCTTTTCCCTGAAGTCTTGTTGTCATTTTTCTTACCTCTCTTCAGTTTATGTTCAAATCGTTTTCTTTCTTCATCAAATCGCTTCATCAGATCATCAATCTGTTCTTTTGAATCTATTATTTCGACGATCTTACCTCTGCGTCTCAATCTTTCGATTATGACGATCTGATCTTCTCGTGGTTCTTCACCCGGTTTTTTGGTTTCCACATATACGTCATAACCGAAACCGACAAGATTTCTGTCAGGGATACCGTTTAAGCCTGTCTGTTTTATACACATGATGCCATGTTCTTTACATTGGCTGTAAAGATAATCTTCAATATCACCTTCAATTATCTTTTTCATTAGGCATATCTTTCAGATTTGCAATGTATTCACGTGTCTTATTCAGATCTCTCAAACGATAGTTTCTTTCTTCAGAATCTGTCGTATTATCGAGAATGTATTTTTCGATCATGTTGAGCAGGTTAACATATGGATTCTTTTCACCAAGACCTACTTTTACGATATTTGTGGCTCTTAAACCGTTGTCTGTATTCATGATATCGAATTCCACGATATTTGTTTTTGCGATATGAGAAGTGGACGATTTAAAATCATCTTCGTGAAAGAAGTATTCCTTTTCATCGCTATCTACGATGAAACCGTAACCCTTTGCACCGATATAGGTTTTAATCTTTCCAATCATTTTTGTAATTTCCTTTCTGTTAATAATAACGTGCGGTATTCCCTGCTTTATTTCCGCATACTCACAATGAGCGTTATGTTTTTAGTTAAGGCATTTTATGACAGATTCTCACTTGGTTCCCTGTCACGGTTGGTCGGAAGCGGGCATTTTCATCTACGTATTATCTTCCTTAGCCACTCAGTTATTTTTTTCAACCCCAATTTTTGCAGCCATGAGCGATGTTATTATTACTTGTGTGTTGTTTTGATCTCGTCGATAAGACCGAATTCAAGAGCTTCTTCAGCAGTGAGCCAATTATCTCTTTCAGTCGCTTCAGCGATCTCTTCGATGGTCTTTCCCGTATTCTTTGCGATGATCGTATTCAGTCTTGTTCTTGTTCTTTCGATATGCTGTGCAGCAATAAGGATCTCAGTTGCCTGACCCTGTGCTCCACCTAAAGGCTGATGGATCATTACTTCTGAATTAGGAAGACATATTCTTTTACCCTTTGCACCTGAGCAAAGTAAGAATGCACCCATTGATGCAGCTAATCCTGTACAGATCGTTCCGACATCAGGCTTAATGAAATTCATTGTATCATAGATGCCGAGACCTGCTGATACGGATCCTCCGGGACTGTTGATATAGAGATAGATGTCTGCAGTAGGATCTTCAGCTTCAAGATAAAGCAACTGGGCCTTGATAAGACTTGCTGACATATCATTTACCTCTCCATCGAGAAATACTATTCTTTCCTTGAGCAGTCTTGAAAAGATATCATATGATCTTTCTCCAAGATTAGTCTGTTCAACTACCATAGGAACAAGATTGTTTGTGATAGAATTATTCATAAGTTTTGTTTCTCCTTTTGTTCTTAAAGTTGTTCAATGAAACCGTCGTTATAGATCTTAATGATTCCTCTGAGATCAGTTGCAGATACTACGATGATCGGTGCACAGTCATCAGTGATGACTTCATATCTGGTAAGCTTTCTCGGTTCATATAGATACTCAAAATTACCTGTATAACATGGTATCTTTTTACCATACTTATTTAGCTTGAACTCACCGTTATCATCTTTTCTGTGATCGAGCTTGATGAGGATACTGCCGTAAGGCTTGAACTTATAGTCAGGTTCTGTTTCAAGGCTGTTCAATACCCTGTAACAGAATGCTGTAGCGATAACATCTTCCATAGAATCATGAGCGGCATCTTCGTTGAGATCATATCCCAAGAATTTTGATGTGTAACCGAGTTTACTGTAACAAGGCATACCTGTTCTTGTCTTGAATTTGATCATGACATCGAAATCCTCGGCATCACCTGTAGGTATCCCGGACTTTTCAAGAAAAGGTCTGTCAAATCCGGGCCAAGGTTCACCAAGTTCAGTCTTACGACCGTTATAAGATACGATGACTTTTGCATTTGTGAGATATGAGATGATCGTATCTTTGATCTCATCAAGCAAAGGTGCTGAAGCAACCATTTCAGGTGTAATATGATTGACAGCCATTGCTTCAGGCCATTTTGTCTTATGTGAAGGCTTCACATATGTATTGATAAGAGGTGTGATAAGAGTGCTGTCATCATTTTTGTCGATGTTGATAGCAGCAAGTGATATCTGCAGCACTTCGTCATCAGGTGCGTTGAAGCCTGTTGTCTCAAGGTCAAATGCTATGACATCATAAGGTCTTGTAAAAGGCTTCAGAATTGTTTTATTTATCATTTTGTTAGTTTCCTTTCTTTTGTTCATTTTGAAAAAAATAGAGTATGTTTTAAACTTAAACATACTCTACTTTCAAAATCATGCCATTACATATTCTCTCATTATCTGAAAGATCTGAGGCTCGATATCAGGTGTCTCATTGATCAGTTCTTCCCAGGTACGATCTGTATCAATACAGTCGAATGTACCGGTCATCACATCATAAGCATAAATGTCAACAGGATTGCAGAACATTTCGCTTCTTGTTGCGATGGGTGTCATACCCTTTTTCCAGAAAATAGCGTTGCATGTTATATTTGAAGTTCTTACGATCGTAAAAGTAGGTTCGTATTTATCATCGAACACGCCTTTAGGATTCATAAATTCTGTAACTATCGCATTCTTTGCGAGTTTAACAATATCCAATTTGATCTTTGTCATAATCAAAGTCCTCCTATAGACTTAACTTCATGGCTTATTTGTTCAGGGCTTTGCTTTTTGTGTGAAGTTCTTCCATTCTTCTATAAACAGATGGGAAGTTTCCACGAAGCAGATTTAACGTATTGTGATACAGCGTTGCATCATTTGATTCAGCTATGTACTGCAAATACGGATCGAGTTTTCTTGCTTTCGCAAGAGCCTCATTATTTTTGAATGATAATGTGGTGCAATGCATTCCAAATTGACATCTCTTATTGATGAACCAGGGAAATATGATACGGTTTGTCTGATCTTCTATGTCAAGGTTGTAACGACGTATCATCTGATCTAACTGGTTTATCTTTTCCAATTGTGTATGAAAATGTTTGTCGTGACAAACCATACATAATTCGTGTGGCATCATAGGGCAAAATCTCCTTTAAGGATTGTTCGTAGTGGTAAAAGCAGGAACGATGATCGGTTTTAACTGATAATAGTTATAGATATCCACTTTGTCAGGATCAGTTACCGTATAATACGGAAGCATGATCGTTTGTCCTGCTTTAATATCACCATACAGATTATTTGTCTGACGTACTTCCCAGACATAATCTCTGATGTCTCTGTATTCCGGATTTACAGTCATCATGTCTTCAGCAATACTCCAAAGAGTATCACCGTAACGCACCGTATATTCAACATACATCTTGTCGCGATTCAGATCCCAAATTGAATGCGAATTTTTGTAGTTGGTGATAGCAATGGTAACAAATGATGATGCTGTAATTGTTACGAGCAAAACGGCACAACTGATGATGATCGCATAATATCTGCACCAAAAATCTGATGCTTTTTTCTTAAAATCACTGAGATTACGATCTATCTTCCGTGCAGTGCGTGCTACAGTTCTCTTGATCTCCATATTATCCATGACATACCTCCTTGTGAATGAGTCATGCTGTAACCATTACTAAATGGTTGTCTCTAATGATACGTTTCATGGTCTTTGAGTTCAGACCGCCTGCAACGGCAATAGAATTAGCACCTGGTTTGGTGTATATTTTATGACTGCCGTTTTGCCGTGAAAACGTATAGCCGTTACTCGACATTAACTGCCGAACATCACGTTGATTCCAGTTTGTCTTCATACGGTTTCTCCTTTCTTTCGGATAAAGACTTCTGTATCATAGCGGCCTGGTAATAAGGATAACTTTGCCGCCGTTTTTCGTTTTCAATCTGCATCGGTGTCATGACACCTGTTATGCTTCTGCACATTGAAGATGTCATCGAACTTATCTGTGACATGGCTTATTCCTCCGTTTCTGCAATCTTGTTGTCAGGGATCAGCGAGATATAACTGCAATAAGTTTCGTTATACTCTTTCTTACCGAAATGGTTGATCTTGGAATAAGTGAATGCCATGATGTTGTCACCAACTTTAACGGTGTCTTTAAAAGTGTCCCCGAACACCTTAAAGAGAACATCATCATATTTCGTTTTGCATTCGGCAGGATTGTTAACCCGTACACGATATGCTGAGATGGTTCCTCCGTTTTTAGTTTCATAGGTATCGATCTTCATTACCTTACCTATGATCTGACCGTGATTGTTTGGATTGATCTTGACCATAATGTTTTCTCCTTTGCTCTAAAAGTGTTTTTATAAGTTCCCCTGTAAAATGAAAAAAAATCTCACAACAGACATCCGTAGAAACGGATTGGTCTATTGTGAGATTGAAATACAAAGTAAGTTCTTTCACATAACGACCAATCCGTGTCACCGGATATGTATGTTCATTGTCAAGATCAATTCTTCATTTAAGATAAAAGAGCAAATCTGAAAATCGCTCTAACAGGCTTTATCTTCATTTGTCTGTTGCGAGTCGGCGTCACGGTAGTGACGACGGCTCGTTCTTTACAGACAAACTAAAGTCGGATCATTCGTCATCCGAAGATGCTGCAGGTGTAAATGCATTGAAAGCGTCACGCATTGCAACCTCACGGGCACCAACATTGATGGAATGATTTGTTCCGCTCTTAGCAGCATTATTGTAGTCATCGTTTGATGAGGGTGTTTTGCTGAAAAAATCTTCAAAGAACTCGGCAAGATATTCGGAATCATAACCGTCATCAAGAGCTGTCTTGATCGTTCTTACGGAAGATAGGAGACCGGTCTTTGATACAAATCTCTTTGCAGCAGCTTTCTTCTTATCTTCAAGCATTGTGTTAACGATGTCGCTCATGGTGCTGATGATCGTTTCAAGTTCATCATTACGAGTCTTATTGCCTGTGATGACAAGGTTCTCAAATACGGATCTTACATCTGCATTATCGAGAGATACGGCATCCGTGTTCATGTTGTCAAGAAGAATGCACATCTTAACAACGATGTCTTCGTTATGATAACCATTGATGGATTTCTCTGTCATATGGTTCTTGAAGAAATCGAGATTTGAGAATCTCTGAATACCTGTAAGGTCCTTAGCTTTGATCCTTGTATTCTCAACTGTGGAAAGAGCCTTACCGTTATTGAGACGAGCCATGACTTCTACGATATCTTCATCGCTTGCATCAATGATCATGCAGATCGAGAATGAGAATCTGTCAAATGCTTCCTTGAGTTCATCAGGAAGTTCGTCATATGTGAGATCATTGAGGTTGAAGGTTGATCCGTCAGAAAGTGTTACAGGTGTCTCGATACCGGTAAGTGCAAATCCGTTTGATCTGAACTTTGCGGTTGTAAGACATCTCTGCTTACCGTCAATAACGTCATAGATGCTGGCCATGCCGTTCTTAGTCTTGATCTTGTTCTCTGTCTTTACGACATAGATAGGCGGGATAATCATGTCACGAAGGATCGTATCGATGAGAAGCGAACTTCTTCTCTTATCCCATACGAAGCCTCTTTGAATAGCATTGTCAAAAGTAAGACAGCCGTTTTCGTACATAGAGTGGATCTGCTTTGAGTTCCAGGGTAAATTTGTTTTCTGCATAATGCATAACTCCTTTTCAGATATTTCGTTTATAGTTGAGTTTATTTATGATCTCATTTTTGGACAGATCATAATGCCCATGATGTAAGCCGCCAGTCGATATGTTGAGTGTCCATACAGCGTAAGTGTTACGTTTGAAATCGCTTGCGTCTTTACGGGCTTTTGCACAGACTGAATACAAATACCAGTCAGTATCTTCGAAAGACTGCGGTTCAACATAAGTTGTGTCAGGATCATACGGTGACACTTTTCCAACGTAGTATTTTGCGATCTCCAAAACATATTTCATACGTTGTTCAAGTGTCATGGCAAGTACATCCTTTTTCTCCTTTAATACGGGTTCATCAGCCATTGTTCTCACCTCCTTTGCTTATAGATTTATGTTTTAAGCAAGTTTCCATTTTTTGAATATCCATTCCACATCGAATCTTAGTACGTTTTCATCAATGGGGAATGTGCCGCAATTTGCTTTGGTGTTGATGATAGATACACATGTATCTACGATCTGTTTTATACATTCGTTTGGTCTGTAATTCTTGGTTTCAAGATTTGCATTGATGAACCACACAGTATTTGCATATAAGAGCTGACGTTCTTTGCCTGTCAGATGTGTTCTGGCATAGACATTATCTGAATGTTTGTCAAACACATCAATATTTCTGTGTAAACAGAATTGTTCGAATGTTGCGATTACGGCATTTACGAACTTGTCGATCTTTTCACCACAAATGATGTCATGAATATGTTCATGATCGAGATATGCAGGGCCGTATTGAAACTTTGCAATAATATCGTCAGAATTTTCTATCGATGTGTGTCTCATTAATTCGTTCTGCTTTTCCGGTGATAGATCGGACAGGCGAATTGTTACAAATGGCATGATCCATTCACCTCCTTTTTATTTGATCATTTTGGGTGATTTGTCGACCAGCAATAAACAGCGGTATCTGTTACAAATTTTTTGATCTCTTCGTTCTTCAGATATATGAATGCAAAGTATTTATCATCACCCGGAATATTAGGTTCTGCACATATGCAAACTACAAGTGTAGGATCATCAGATTCCATATTGAGAACATAACATGACTGAGCATGCAGTTTTCTCAAATGACAATGAAGATCAGACCATACAAGAAGTCTGGAATGACCGTTATTGCTGTAATCTTTAATGATG
>Ga0255061_10000481_pt1 | contig 11345 bp, 11 predicted proteins | sample 174RNAGHGhighgp2_FD_183093 | JGI IMG/M metagenome (GOLD analysis project Ga0255061, IMG submission 183093) | Metatranscriptome of sheep rumen microbial communities from Palmerston North, Manawatu-Wanganui, New Zealand - 1742 RNA GHGhigh gp2... | ecosystem: Host-associated > Mammals > Digestive... | reverse complement strand
CAAATGGGCGGAGATGTTCATACATCTTGGCGCATGACACAGATATATATAATTAGAGAGGAAAAGAGTTCCTCATATAACATATGAGAACGAAGGAGATTTCCTCTAAAGTAAAGGAGAATGTAGAGATTTTGCTGCCATGCGAGGTGGCTTGACATGGGAAAATGTATGTATATATAGAACAAGAAAACATGGAGGTGTTGTCAGAGAGATTCTGACGGCGGATGGACTGCACACTCTACCATGGGCGTTGCATCCTTTTTCGTCTAAAGACATTTTTAAACGACACTTCTGACGACATATTGAAGTTTAACATAATTAATTATATATATAATGAACATGAAAGAAATGATGAAAAAGAACTATTTGAAGCCAGAATTGTTGGTAAATTCTATTCAGATTGATGCGTTGATGTCGGCTACGTCTGGAATAACCGCGAAGGATGGTGATTCATTCTCGAATGATTTCTCTTCTCAGGATGATGAGAATACTTCTTCAAATGGTTTATGGAACGACGAGAATTAATTCTCTGAAACTCACTAGAAACTTTTTATTTTTGCATTATTTATGTAGAAATAATGAAGATTTGTTTAGATGATAAAGCCACTCCAATACACACAAATGTATTGATGTGGCTTTTATTTATAGATATAAAGGAGTATTTTTATGAAGACAATGATCAGAAATATAATACGGATGCTTTTCGTGTTGATATTCTTTATTTCATGTAATAGTGAAGAAAAAGTAGAAAATTTTGTAGAAGAGACTGCAATTGCATCAGAAACTGTTTCGATACCTGTGGATAGGGTATTAAATGGAACAGGAGATACTCGAACCTTGTGGTCTTTTAATTCGAAAAATCTAACATTGACGCGAATTTATGAGAGTGGAGATATATTATATTTGTTAAATCCCTATCTTCCTGCTGTATTCTATACATATGCAGCGATGGGATCTGTAAAATATAATCATTTAAGTTATAATCCATCAACAAATGCGTTTGGTGGCGTAGCCGTATTTCAGAAAAAATTTACGCCTCCAACAACTGTATATGATCCGTTAGTTCCATCAGACTCTGTAACTCTTGTTCTTTTCGATAAGAATTATGCGGATTGGAGTTATAAAGTAGAAAAAGATTCAAGTTTGATTTTAGGATTAAAAAATCAGAAGGGAACACAGAATGATGCATTTGCTCATCAGGCAACATATCTCTATTTGCCATATAGATTATATGCAGGAACTCACCTATGGACGCAAACGATTATGGCATATTATTGGTTGATATTTACATTTCCAGATCAGGATGTGAAATCTATAGATAATATTAAAATTCATGCAGATGAACCTATGCCATCATCTGTTGCATGGAAATATAAAGGATATCTTTCTGAAAGATATACAGAGTACAATGGTCCAAATGCGATAGGAACAAATTCATTTAGTAGTTCTGGAGCAGATGCATTTATTGCTTTTTATGTAGGAAATGGTACTGCTACGTTTAATAATTTCGGATTTGATATCACATATACATTAACGGATAATACTCAACATACAGGCTCTGTAAATGTTAGACCGCAAGTAAAGACAGCATCAGCAGGTAATGTATATAAAAATGCGTTTATGATTTCAAAGGCTCATGGCGTACAAAATACGTATGTTGATGAAATTGTAGAGATCGATAAATGGAATAATACTTATAATGGAACGGTTATAGCACCGAAGAGTGGATTTGACATTGATGCGGACCCTACAACGGCAGAATAATAACGATGAGGAGATGTGTATAAAAACATTAAACGAAACAATTATGAAAGTATTTAATTATATATTGACAATGGCTTTGGGCATATTTGCATTGGCAAGTTGCTCAAGCAACGATGATGCAACAAGCACAGTTGATAGTAAGAACGGCAAAGAGATTAAGCTTGGCTATGCTGTTAATGGCATGACACGCTCTACGTATAATCTTGATACAAAGTTGACTGGCGGTGCATATGTGTATGCATGGATTTATGATACAGGAAATGTTAGTGGATCTTCTGGTGGAACGGAGAGTGCATTATATGGCGCAACCACTTATCAGCATATCACTGGTAATATTCTTACGCCATTGAACACAACAGGTAGTACTATTTTCCGTACATATCCGATGAATCAGCATACTATTAATATATATGCTGTGCATGGTAATTTTAGTGGTATCCTAAGTCAGGATATGGATTATCCAACAAGTGCACTTACTTATAGCGTATTGACAGATCAAACAACAGAAAGTAGTTATGCCGCAAGCGACTTGATGTATGGTAAGCGACTTGATGCATATGCAACAGAAGATACCGTCGCTCTGACATTTAAACATTTACTTTCTAAAATTATTGTAGTTCCAAAAGTTGACGCTAGCGCAGGCTTTACAATAAAGAAAGTTGTTATAATGAACACTATTCCAACAGCAACATTGACGTTTAACACGACCAATCGCACTATAGCTCCTACTGTTGTTGTAAATGGAAGTGCAAAAGATATAAGTATTTCTTGCGATGCTTCTACATACACAGGGGCAGATATTGACAATGAAGGTATTATTATTCCGCAAACAGTCGCTTCTGGAACGAAATTTTTGAAAGTGACATTAAGTAATGGTACGACATATATATATACCCTTCCTTCTTCGATGACTTTTGAGGCTGGCAAGTCTTATCGCTTCACGGTGCAGCTGAAGGAGAGCGACATTTCTGTAGGCTACACAGTCGACAACTGGGCTGCAGGTAACTGGGATACGAGTCATCCGAATGGTCAGGAGATATTTGCAGATCAGGATGAATAAATCATACAAAACTTAAACATTATAAAAAGGAGAGTATGAAAACAATTAGGAAAAATAATATATTTCTGAGTGGCTTGGCATTGATGGCAGGAATAATCTCGCTAAGTGGTTGCTCTTCGAGCGATGATGTAGCTGAGGTTATGACCCCAGATGTGACAGACGCTGTGGATGAAGAGATAAAATTTAGTACCAGTATTCCTGTTACTCGTACTTTCGATGACTGGGGATATAATACCATAACCTCATTCCAGGCAGACGACTCTATAAGATTATGGGTAGACGATTGTCAGACTACGGATTTGGATATGTCTAAAACGCCAAAGGCTCATTATGGGTATACAGTGTTTAGTGTAGATAATTCTAACTTGACAACAGGATCTCTATTCCAGCGCCGAGGCACGGCATTGAAATATCCTACAAGTGGCAACCGCGTAAACATCTACGCAATGCGTATTAACGCAACAACACCGATAAGTGATGGCGCAGCTTTGCCTACTACTACAGGATTGGTACATAAGGTGCTCACAGATCAAAGCACGCTGGCGAATTTCTGCCAGAGCGATATGCTTTATGGTGAACTGAAGTATCAGCCTCACACCAAGAATAGGGTGACAATCCCATTCAAGCATGCTCTTGCTAAGATTTCTGTTCAGTTGGCTTTTGATGATCAGGATATTAATGACAATTTGTCGTCAATGCAGATTACAGAAACCATGACAGAAGGTATCGTGACGATAAATCGCTCAAAGAAATATGGCGATACATCGATCGAGATAACTCCGACAGGAGCTGTCGAAACAATAGAGATGGATCATGACGGATACAACAGTAATGTGTGTGCGATAATTCCACAGACAATAGCAGCCAACACAAAGTTTATACACTTTACTTGTGCTGATCTTGGAAAGAGCTTCACTTTTAAACTTGCCTCAACGCAGACTTTTGAGGCTGGTAAGGAATATCGCTTTTATGTGTATACATCAGAAGATCTTGTCTATGATGTAGGAACCATAAAGGTGTCGGAAGTCGTAGATTGGACTAATACCAATATCGATGGCGTAGCTAATGGTTTTAAGAACTAAAGCGATATTAATAACGAAATAAATAAATAAGACCTAAAACACAAGGAGCAATGAAACAAAAGATAATCAACATATTGCTTATGTCGCCGGCACTGCTCTTTATGGCATGTAGTTCGGATGATGTTTCTACATCTGATAATATAGATGGTAGAAACCTCACGACGAACGGTGTTCCTATTGAGATCGTGCCGAATGTGATAGAACCTGTGACCCGTACGGATTTTGAACTCGGCACATCTATAAGTGATGGTGAGATAGTGCATGTATGGGTGGATGACCCTAATGCTGCTACCACGGCTGAATATTTGAGATATAGCAGTTATCATTATAAAGCACAGTCGTATCAGGCTTTGGGAAGTGAAACAAAAAGTCATGTATTGACTTATGATGGTGCTAATGCTACACCTACGTTCCCTCAGAGTGGTCTGATTAATGTATATGCTTACCATTGGAGCGATGTGCAGGACGAAAACCTTGTTTTGGCAAGGGGTGCGTCGCGTTCGGTCACTCATCGCACTCAATATTCACAAGTGCAGCAGACCGATTATGCAAAGAGTGATTTGCTATGGGGAAAAGTAGAAGGCGCAATAGCATCAAGGGGCGTAACTATTCCATTCAGACATAAGCTTAGTAATATAGTCGTAAGATTTGATAATGAAGAAAATCTTAACTTATTGAACACTATTACGAAGATAAAGATTAATGGAGTATATCGTACTGCTACAATGACATATAGTCGTGATACTGTTATATTAACTAATTATACAGACAAAGGTTCGATAGAGATAGCTCACGACTTCGGTAAAGGTAGATTGAATGAAGGCATTATTCTGCCACAGACAGTTACCAGCGGTGAGTTTATAGAACTTAGCACCGATGATGGACGTACATTCGTATATTCTCTGGTAGATTACGAATTTAAGCCAGGTCATCAGTACACATTCTATATCAAAGTAAACACAAAGGGCTTTGAGATTACATGTCCGCAGATTACAGATTGGGGACATAGCGCTTCTAATGATGAAGATGCAAATGCTACAATGCCTGATGTGCCAGTGAATAACAATTAGATAGAAATAAACAAAAAACTAACGATATGAAAAAGGAGTATTTAATGTTCGCTTTCGTTGCTTTAGGCATGTTGACAGCATGCAGCAGCAATGATGACGCAGTGGTAGGACCAGATACCAGTAATAAAGACTGGAATGGCGAAATAAAGCTGCAAAGTGAAATAGCGACCACTCGTGCTACATATGGTCAAGATACACAGATATTGCCAAATCAGTTGTTTTATCTGTGGGTGGATGATAGCAATTTTCCTACTAAGCTTACAGGTTTGGCAGCTAATGACACACGAACGCTTTATAATTGCGTGCAGATGACTTCGGATGGTCTCGGAGGATTCTATAATTACACTGATGATGTGTATTATCCAGTTACAGGTAATCATGTGAATTTGTATTCTCTTAATGCAAATCCGGATTCTTCGGCTGCCAATATAAGCCAGGCTTCGCATTTCGCTATTGGAGGAACTTTCCCTACATCATTTGTCCAGAAGACGGACTCTTTGCAGAATAATGCAAAAAGATACGCTAAAAATGATTTGTTGTTTGCTTCACACATAAATAAGGAGCGTAATAATGAGGCTGCAAAATTGATATATCAACATTTGCTTTCAAAAATTGTAGTCGTAACTGATGGTTCTTTTAATATTACCGACTGTAGAATTAAAAATGTAAGATATAGAGGTAATGTTTCTATTATAAAGAATTATAGCGCGAACCCTACAGTTAGGCTGTCTCTTCCGTCAGAAGACTTGGCTACATGCGATATTATTATGGGAAAGGCTGTTGCCAATGCAAATGGTACAAATGATAGTATTGAAGCTGTGATATTCCCTCAGACAATCAATGCAGGCTCAACTTTCTTGCAATTTACTGTTGCTGAAGGCGGTACTTTCACATATCAGCTTCCAAGTACAAAGACATTCTCTCAGGGACAAGAGTATATTTTCAGAGTAACCTTTACTCAGACTCATCCTACGATTCAGGCTCAGGTTATCGATTGGAATACTAATGCTGCCATTGACTGGGAATAATAGATTGCCAGCTAGAATAAGGATTTATGTTTTCCGACAAACTTTAAAATAGAAACAATATGAAAAAGCAACTATTATATATAATGGCTCTCATGCCGCTTTTCTTTGCTGCATGTAGCAGCGATGATGTAGCAGGTGGTCCTGTTAATAAAAGCGGTGAAGATCTTAACAAGACTGTTGAGATAAAACTTACGCCAGGAACCGTTACTTCACGTACTCCAATGACTACCGATGTAACTCTTGATGATTCATTGAACAACGTATGTATTGTGTTCTTCGAAGGTCATAAGCCTACTTCAAAGATTGTGAGTTATCAGGATATAGACTTCTCTAAAATGACTCCTAATGCTTATGGCATATTTACAAAGCGTGTTTCTACCACGAGTAAGGCTACTTATGCAGTAGCACTTGCTAATGTGACAGAGAATTATGTTTCAGGATGTGCTACATTCCAGGATGTGATGAATACTAAGGCCGATATCAGAAGTACTGGTACGCAAGATGGTAGATATTCTCAGTATCAGCCAGCAACAAACCGCCAGTATAATACTGGTCTTCCTATGTATGGTGAGGATACAATTCAAAATGACCAGGTCTTGTTGAATCTCGAAAGAAAAGTTGCACGTGTTAGAATAAACGTGAAGACTGACTTCTCTGGTCGTAGCGATGGTGCGGGCTTTACCCCAACTGAAATTTTCATGCATAATTTCTGGAATAAATGTAAATGGAATGAAAAATCTGGTTGCGACAGCTTGATAAAGACTGCTGAGAGTATTTACATTTCAAGCGATTATATCATTATGTCGACAGGCGTTCAGCCATTCGCTACATTGAATGATCCTAATTATGCGGCATGGGCTACATTCTATGTTTTGCCATGGATTGGCAGTAGTGCCGACTTGCAGGTTGTGGTAAAGGGTACATATACCAATTCTCTTGGCACTTCGACAATCTACTACCCTGTTTCTATCAATGGTGGTATGGTGGAGCAGAACAATGCTTATACTATCAATATCACTATCAAGGGTAAGGGCGTAGAGCTGAAAGATGTAAACGATGGTCCGCTTAACTCTTCAAGCAACCTTACCGTAAATGTAGAGGTTTCACCTTGGACCACTGTGCCAAATATTGATAAGACTATTGAATAAGAGCTTTTTTCACCTTTAAAAACGAATAGCATGAATAAGCTAAAATATATATTATTCGCTTTCGCAGCATTCTCGATGACACTTGTCGCATCATGTAGCAGTGACGATTCTGTTGCTGACGGTGGTAGACGAGAAGTCATGAATGAGGGCGCGCCTGCTGAACTCACGGTGAAATTGGCCACTATGAGCGCAGACATGACGCGTACGCTCAGCGAAGCGAATGAAAACATTATTAATGACCTGGCTTTGCTCGCATTCAATGATAGAGGTAACTGTAATGGTTTTAGCTATACAAGAGTTGCAAGAGCTGGTTATGGTTATACTCTTAATACAGGAAGGGTGCCGACTCGTCAGGGCGATAACATAACAATATATGCTGTAGCCAATGTAGATGGAACATCTTGTGATTCAGCTGTGTTGTCTAAGATTGAAACAATAGAGGAGTTTAAAAAGTGTGCCATCGTTCTTAGTTCAACAGATGACATTGTGAATGACGATGATACTCCTATGTTCGGTTATGTTACAGGCTATACTCTTGCAGCCTCTACTGGGGCTGTAAATATAGATCTCACTAGATTGGCAACAAAGATGAATTTCACAATTCAAGTGGATTCAGGCGTGGCTCTTGCTGGTTTACAGCTTTGCCATGTGCCAATGGCTTCTTATCTGTATCAAGATAAAAATTATGTGAAGGGTAATAGTTATTTGAGCAATCCGGGAACTGTTTACGCCAATCAGCCAATGATAAATTGCGGAAAGGTGGAGAATGATGACCCTATACATACTCTAGACACCCTTGTAACGTTTTATATGTTTGAGAATCTTGTAGGACAGAGTGAAGCGTCGGCAGAAGAATCATTACGTACTTTTGAGAATGCTCCAGTTAATGCTACTTATTTGAATGTAACAACAAATATCGGTGGCGCAAGCTATACATTCCGTGTATATCTCGGAGGTGTAACGTTTGATGACTATACCAACTACGATATTCCTCGTAACTATGCTTATACGGGCAAAATAAGAATCGCTTACTCTGCATCTAAGAATACTGCTGTAATTATGCCAGTTCTTGTAACCAGAAACAACACAATTGATAACTGGACTGCAGAAAAAGACTCTACGAGCATGTATAACTAGGACGATAACTAATAAAAATGCTTACGAGTATGAAAAGAATATATTATATATTACCAACGATAGCTTTGGCTCTCTTTGCCACTGTGTTGGCTTCATGCAGTTCTGATGATGAGGCTAAAACGACAGCGACGAGTACGCCAGTGCAATTCTATGGTACATTCAATGGCGATGAGCCTGCGGTGGCAACAACGCGTGCTTATGATGATAAGTGGGAAGTGAATGATGCTATAGGTATCACTTGTTCTCCTTATTTCAATGTAAAGTATACGGCAAACACCTCGGGTAAATCGACTCAACTTTCTTATTCTTCAGGTAAGGAAATAATGTATGATCCAAAGATAAATGTTTATACATTTATGGCATATTATCCATATACACCAAATGCATTTGGTGATTATGAGGACTTACTTATAGATATGAAGGCGATGCGTGATGCGGAACATGCAAAGAAATATGATTTTATGTATTCTTTCGGTATCGGACGAAACGGAACTCCTGTTTCTTTCAAGTTTGACCACATCATGACAAGGGTTATTTTCAACTTCGTCGATGGTGAGAATGTAAAGTTGATGAATCATAGATGGTATTTGCCAAACGCAATAAGGCTGAGAGGTTCATTTGAAACGTATTCTGGTTTATGTGAGGCTGATGCCAAGGTTAGACCAGGTGCTGAGGATACAGTAGGTAACATTACTTATCCCAATGTGCCAGATACCTTGTATTTCTTCCCTCAAACTCCTAAAAAGAGTACTCTTGTTCTTTTTAATGAAAAAGATTTAGGAGATGAGGATATTATTGTCCAAAAGTACACTATGGATCTCGCTTTGCCAAAGTTTGAGGCAGGTAAATCTATAGAACTTACTATTTCAGTTAATGATCAGCGTATGCAATTGAAGGGTATTACTATCCAAGATTGGAATAGGAAAAATCAGGGCAATATTAATGCCTCGGATATGTAGTAACAATGAGCTAACAACTTTCTAAAAACTTTATAGAATATGAAAATAATAAGATATATTCCTGTTTTAGCAGTCGGTTTGCTCTTTGTGGCTTGCAGTAGTGACGACAATATAGTGGAGGCAACTAAACCTGTAATTACGGAAACGGGTTCAGAATTGCAGCCAATGCGTATTTCTGCAGCAGTGAGTGGGCAGACTCGTGCAGCGGGCACAACATGGGCTATGGGTGATACTATAGGTATCACAATGATATATTCCAACCTTGATAAAGGTGAACCTGAATATGGATGCTACGTAAATGAGGCATATATTTACCAAAAGGTGAATAACGCTGCCGGTGAAGAGGTAGATAGCTTTATTTGCCCGGAAAGAGCATTTACGGTGTCTATCACAAGTTATCATGGTCGAACAGTCTATGATACTATATGGACAAGTAATATAATGTATTATAATGACCATGAATGGTATAATGTACGTCCGTATGTAGGATATTATCCATACATCAGTGGGAATTATGAATACCTCCCACGACAGGTGGAAAAAGACACATATGATCAGAGTCCGACTGCACAGGCGCATTATGACTTTATGTATGCGCCAGAGACAGAAAATGTTGGCGCAAATTTGATCTTGACTTTCCAACATAAAATGTCAATGATTTCGCTTAACTTTGTTGATGTGGATGGACGTGGTGTGCATGTAGATAGTTTGCGTCTTGGAGGACTTATCCTTGCTGGAACCTTCTCTCCTCGTACAGGTGTCGCTACTGCCAGCAATTGGAGCTCAGAATTGCGTAAATACACGACTATGTATTGGCTTAAGCCTGAAACTAATCAGAGCAGAGTGGAATTGATTTTCTTCCCACAGGCTAGTTATACTCCAGATTTTGATAATCTGATAGTATACAATAATGGCATACTGTATAAGGCGAAGCTTAATATTCCTAAATTGGAGGCTGGTAATGACTATTATTATACAGTGACTCTTGATCGCTCGGCAATTGTTTCTCAAGCTACAATTAAGGCATGGGGCAATGGCGTATCTAAGGCATATACAATAAAATAGAAACCTCTGAAAAATATAAAATTATGAAGAAGATATTTAGATATTTGCCTCTTGCAGTGGCTTTGGTTACATTCGCTTCTTGCAGCAGCGATGATTCTGAGGACCGCGTGGTGGATAATAGCAAGGAAATAAAAGTCTTTGCTTCCATCTTCGATGGAGGTTCTAACACGGTGACGGCAAGAAGTCGTGCAGCTGGCACTACATGGGATTCCGGTGATGCTATCGGTATTACAGGTAATGACTACAATAATGTAAAATATGTTACTTCAGGCAATGGCTCTTTTACCCATTCGGCAGGTGGTCCTGTATTCTTTAGTAATAAGAATGTAGGCAATATAGCTGAATATGTAGCATATTATCCTTTCTCAGGAACAGCAGGTAATGCACTTGGTGAATCAGATAAGGTAAATATAAATACTAGTACGCAAACTCCGGCAGCGCAAAAGGGTTATGATATTCTTGTGGCAAAAGCAAGCAATGCGGCTAATTCAAATGCTGTGAATTTTGTATTCCATCATAAAATGGCATCATTGACATTTGTTTTTGTACGCAGTGAGCATCTTAAGGCAAACTATCCTGATTTAAAAAATTTGCAATTTACATTAAGTGGTTTGCATCATTTTGGATCTTTTAATCCTGCTGATACAACGATAACTGTAAATACGGATATTAGAAGTGAGGTTAGTTATACAATGAGCGATGCGAGTGACGGTACAACTAATAATGCTGAGACGCAAGTGACAAAGCAATTTATAGTATTGCCACAAGCAGCGTATACACCGACTATAGCAAACTTTACTTTGAAACTTGCAGATCCTGATTATAGTAGCAAAACATTCTCAGGAACGTTTTCAATACCTGCGTTACAGGCTGGTATGAATTGTACAATCACTGTTACAGTGGATATGCCTTCACTTACGTTCTCTACATCAAGCATTACGGCTTGGGGTAGTGCCGGAAGTATTGGAACTGTTACGGCAAGCGTATAAAAATTTGATTTCGCTCCTTTTAAGAAAAGGAAATGAGATAAAT
>Ga0255061_10000472_pt1 | contig 11425 bp, 25 predicted proteins | sample 174RNAGHGhighgp2_FD_183093 | JGI IMG/M metagenome (GOLD analysis project Ga0255061, IMG submission 183093) | Metatranscriptome of sheep rumen microbial communities from Palmerston North, Manawatu-Wanganui, New Zealand - 1742 RNA GHGhigh gp2... | ecosystem: Host-associated > Mammals > Digestive... | reverse complement strand
CTGATGTATCTAATGTTGTTAGTAGAGAAATTCCAAGAAAATGGGGTTATTTAAATAACCCCATTTTCTTGGAATTTCTCTACTAACAACATTAGATACATCAGAGAATTTACAACTTTTATGTCCTTCAATATTTGCTTCATGATCATCCATCATATCAAATTCTAGACGTTTCTTTTTAACATCAACATAACTTACTCGATATGTATGTGTAGTATCACCACAAACTTGAATTGTATCTCCTTCTCTAACTTCAAATCCATTTGTATCATTTGGCTTTGCTGTGAATTTAAGTCTATCTCCAAATTCTTCTTTTGAAATATATACAAGGTGATAAAATCCGTCTCGACCTATTTTTTTAGATTTAGTTTCTAATGTTACTCCATATTCAGGACTAAAATCTTTTCTAAGCTATTCTATTGTAGATGTAGTTGGAGGAATCTTTTTAGATTTTTCCTCTTGAATCTTATCAAGATTTTCAAAAGATATTGGTTTATGAGATAACCTTGATTCTGATGTTGAGAGTTCTCGCATAGAACTAAAACTTGTTGAAGGAATTTCATAGATAGGCATTTCTAATTTATGATTAGAAAGTCCAATATTAGATAAATCTCTTTCAGAAACATTAACTTGAATTGTTTCATAAGTAAAATCATTATCTATTTCTTTCCGTATACTTTGATATCTTACACCAAATTCACGATAACTTGGAGAATCTACATCAAATTCCATATCTTTTAAAGCTCGACGTTCTTTTCCAGGTTCCGGTAAAAGTCTAGCTTTTACTACATCATTAGCAAAAGATATATGATTATCAATTAATAATATACCAAAATTATGTATACGTTTGCGAATATCATGCTAATCTTCATCTTCATCTACATCGAATTTTTTACCCATTGCAGCTGATATAAAATCCATATCAAAGTCTTTACCACTATTTTTCCATTCTTGTATTAGATCTCGAATATCATTAATGATATTTCTAAATCTGACAAATCTAGAGTTTTGAATACTTTCAAGATAGTTTAAAGTATATTCTACATAAGGTAATACTCCCGCTCCAATAGCTAATCCTGATCCATCGATACATCCTAAAGCTGTAAACATTGAAGTTAAAAGTCTCTTTTGAGAGGCCTGACTCATTGCTTTTGCTTTTTCTTCAAGAATTCCGCCTGTTAATTCACCATTACTTCTATGAACACGTTCACTTAATTCTCGTTGATAAGCTAAAGCTTCTCTGAATGTATATTGACTTGGTTCAAGAATTAAAACTCGTTTAAATTTAGGATCATCTACTTTTGTAAGTTTCGCAGTTGCGAAATATTTTCCGGTAATTGTTAATTTACCATCTTTAACAAATGCGGATTCTAATTGTTTAATTCTATCTTCATAGCTTAAAGTAGAAGCTTCTACAGAAGCAATATAATGTAAAATATCATAAGACTTTATTCCTTTTACAGTAGACATACTATCTGTTATTAGTCCAATAACAGGAAGTCCAACATTATCTCCGTTTTCATACTCTTCAAATGATATACCATAATGGTACAGCATATCTCGAACAGTAATGAATCGTTGATTATCGCTCATAAGTGTTAAATTAGTTTTTGGAGTAATTTCAGCATTTAACTTGAATACCTTAATCTCTTTACTATCATTTATAGATTTTGAAACATTTGTTACAAATTCTACATACTCAGGAGCATTAATATGTTTTCTTTCTAACGTAGCTATTCTAGGAAGAGAGCCTAATGTAATATATTGATTTATTGATCCATCTTCGGTATAAATTCTTTTTCCATATCCAAAGAATATGTCCTTTTCTTTTAATGGATTATTTTCACTTCCTACAGTTCTTGCTGAATTGTCAGAATTTGGATTATATCGTTTAGCATAAACATATGTTCCAGATTCAACATGAAGTTTTCCAGGAGTTTCTTCAGTGCCTAAATAATATTCTTTAATATCTTCAAATCTATCCTACTGATTTTCAGCATTAGAAACAGATGGATTTATTCTATCGAAAAATATTAAAATGTCATGATCATTAAATCCTTGTTTAAACTATTCTGATGAAGTATCTGGATATAATGCAATTAAGTTTTTAAACTTAATAAATCCGCTTATTACAGTTGGAGAAATATAAACTCTTTTATTTCCAAATAATCCGTCTAAATCCCAGCTAGATCCAGTATTTAATGAATAATGTTGTCCGCTTTGATCTCTTACGGTATTACAATGATTATAGAACCCCCAACCATAAAGAACATTTGGTTTATATGAATCATCTGGGTGTGTTCCTTGAAGTTTTATTTTCTTTTCATCATCTTTAATTGATTCAACTGAGTTTGTTTCACCAACTTCAATTGCCTATTGTATAATCTTTTCTGTTGTCGGATCTAATTCTTCTTGAGTAACAGTTGTTACAGTAGTAGTCTAAACTGGAGAACTTATTTGTTCTGGTTCATTCTATACTACATAATTTCCTATAATCTTTTTTAATTTTTCAATTCGATCCTATTTTAAAGATTTTTGTTGGTCAAGCCCCGGAGTTTCATAAAGTCCTGTATAGTTAATTTTAAGATTTACAAAGCCTAGTTCGTTTTTATATGCATTCTTTTTATCTCTTATTAATGTTCCAATTAAAGCTCTAGATGCATACGTATATAAGTTAACTAAACTCTAGAATTTATCATTTTGAACAGGCTCAGGTATATCCCAAACAATCACATAATCTGCTTCAGATCCTTGAACTGCTTTTTTATGTAGACTATCTGGAGTATATACTTCATAATCTATATCTTTTAGACCAGCATCTTTTAATTTTACTAATAAATTTTGATCAGCAATATTTCCGTCAGAATCTAAATTTGCAATAATTGCTAATGAAGCATTTTTACTTTTAGCGGCTTGAGATATTGATTTAATATCTTCTAAAGATAAATCGTTTGCGGAAACTTTAGCTCCATCTAATTCAGATTCATTTTGGAAGTACTTCAATTGTAATCCAGATAAGAATGACTGAACTGTAGGATCTTTAGGATTATATTTATTTTCCAAGAACCAGTTTTCAGCCTTTCTTAATGCAGATTGCATTAAGTCAACATTATCTTTATTGTGAATATTATTAGATCTAACACTAACAGTTAGAGCAGGAGTTTTAAAGGCAAAAACCTCTGTTATATTTGCTGGAGCATCGCCAATTGTAACACCTTTTTGTAAAGTATCCCCAGATGTAAGTATTTTAATACCATATTTTGAAGCGGCTTTATCTAAAGCTATTAATTCAGGTTGAGAAAAATGTGTAATTTCGTCAATAAAAATAACTTTCGGTAATTGCTCTTTTGCTATTTCTTTAATAAATGTATCTGAAATTTCAGAAACAAATACTAAATCTTCTCCGGATTCAACAGATTTAATAACACTCGTATCACTTGGACCAGTTAATGCATCTTTTAATGCTTGAGTTCCCTAGTCTGTAAAGAAAAACTCTAACAATTTTTGTTTATCAAACACTGGTGATTCTGAAATCCACTCAGCATTAGTAGAAAGAGAATCTTTTAACTTATTAGCTTGTCCTTCTGTAGGAGCAGCAATTATTGCATTTTGTTTTCCAATCATTGCGGCAATTAAAGACATTACAGCACTTGTTTTTCCGGCACCAGCAATACCGTTTATAAAGAAGATATTATCTGCTTTCTGATTACCTGGATTTAAAATGTCTTGATATAACCAGTCTACTGCAGCTTTGTGTATACCGTTTTTATCAGATGCAAAACTATATCCAACTTTTGCAGCATATTGCTGTGTAAAGAATGGAATATGTTTATATGTATCTAATCCAAAAACATCAATTAATTTAGCATTAAATTCATATGAGTCAGTTGCTAGAATTGTAGTTAAATATACAAACGTATCATAAGAACTAAATCCAGTCCAAGATTCGGAATTAAATTGTTCACTCTTTAAACCTTTATCTATAATTTCATTACGGTTTACTTCAAGGTTTGTAAACAATTGACTAACTATTTGTTTAGATGTTTTGCCACTACGAATAAGTTCGGATACTTTCTATCTTATAGTGTGCTCTATAAAGTTTAATTTTTCTTCATCATCTTCTTTCTTATCAATCTCGTCAAGAGGAGGTAAAATACTAACTCCATCAATTGTTAATTGTGAAGCTTTATCTTTGAACCAATTAACTGTATACTGTTCAACTCTTTCCTTAATTTTTCGATTACTTGCAAGTTTTGACTCTGTATTAGTTTCAATTAAAGTTTTTGCAAACTATAATTTATTTTCTATTAATTTAATATCCCTTAAAATAGAGCTAACCGATTTAGTATCTATTGTTTTATATTTATCAGCATTCTTACTTTCGTTATACTTTTCAGTCCAACGTCTCATTTGAACATTAAATCCAAATTGATGATCTGGGTCAATATTTACTTCTTCCATTCCAACAGTAAGAGCTTTTAATAAATCTAATTTTATTAGAAAATTATCAATTGCTTCTTTAGTAACTCCTTGACGAATATACTCTTGAAGATCTGGTAGTTGAGACATATATGTTGATTCTTGCTGTAATAAATCGAAAATCTTCATATCATCGCCATCAAACACCTTCATTCCGATTTTTCGCAAAGCATCATATAACGGATTAGATTTTGTTGATTTCTATATAGCGGTATTGTATAAATTAATAGAATCAATGTCATCTAATATACTATCTATAATAACCCAAGCGTCTTCTTTGAGTTCATCTGCTTCTTCAGCAAAGTCTTCATCAGAATCTATGACAGATTCCATCCAAGTTTTTACAATAGATTTTATATCTTGATTCTAATTAATTCCGGTATATAATGCAGAATATAAATTATCAAAAGCTGAATCAGGTATCGAAATTTGTCCTCCAGATTCTGCTTGTATTGCTGATTTAAATGCAGATCTCTAATTAAAGACATCTTGCAAAACTTTTGATTTAATCCTGATTAAAATCTCGTTATCTATTACATCTTTAGATTCGATATAAGATTCAAGCACTCCATCTGATAAGTCATAAACCTAATCAAGTGAAACTTTTGGAGAAGTAATTGTTGAAATATATCCTTCAATTTGAAGATCTAAATCTTTATTATCTGTAAATATAATACTTTGTTCTGGAGAAAAACCATATTCTACAAGTTTTGCGTCAACAATTTGTTTAGCTTGTTCGGGAGTTGCATTTTCTGGAATATTCTTTTTTATTTCTTGTGTAAATGCAACAGCATATGGTTTATTTGCAGAGTTAATAATTATTTGATTTAATGTTTCTGCCGTTAATGTTTCAACTGGAATTTTACTTAACTCATCAAACAATGTTTGTTCAAATTGTTTTTTATAATCTTCCGGAGTAAGTTCTTCACTTAAGTCTTCTTGTATATGCTATTTGATTTCATCTGGAAGAGCTTGCAATTGCTTCTTTCTTTCAGACTCAATAATTTTAGACATTTCATCAAAAAACTTAGAATTTTTGTTCATAAGTTTTTCAACAATACGCTATTTAGCTTTATCTGAAACTTTTAATTTGTCTTCTAAAGATATTCCGGGGAGTCCAACTAAAGCTAATTTCTAAGAAAGTCTTATAAGTTTATTTCTCCAAGGAACATTCTGAACATTTTGACCTATTGTAAAATTTAGTACTGGTAAAACTTTAGATTCGTCTTTTCCAAAAACTTCATGCATTACTTGATCACGAATATCTTTATACAATGATTCGGCGTATTCATATAGCGCTGATGAAAATTCTTTTTGCATTTCATCATATACGTTTACTCCTACAGTTCTAAACTTTTGTACATCGTCAGATTTATCTTTCCATTCTTCATACTCTTTATCTACTTGTTGTTTAGACAAAGCAGCATCTGTTTCAGGTAATGTTGAATAATCTTTTCCATAAACCGCTTGAGTCCAAGAATATTTATCCATTCCTAAAATTGCATCACGGATAGGTTTTTGTAAATAAGCTAAGGAAATTTTTAAATAATCTTCAGCTCTTTCTCCATTTAGAAATTCTTGTAATTTCTATTTAGCCTTATTAAAATTTGAACGTAACGTACTAGGATCAGTAGGATTCATCTCTACTTTTTCCTCTTGCTTATTTTCCTATTTTTCTGATTTCTTTTCTTTAGATTCTTTCTCAGGTTTTTCTTTCTTTTCAGTTTCTTTAGAAATATGTTCATTTAACTTAGCTTGAGCTGAAACTAAATCTGAAGATAACTTTGTAAAATCATCTATCATGATTTTTAACACACCACTATCTTCAATTATAGGCTATACTAATCTATCTCTTACTACTTTTTGTAAAAGATCTGAATCAGATACTTGAATGCCATTATCAACAACGACTCCTTCAACAAAGTGAACATAGTCTTTTAATACTTTAGCTATTGCCTCTCCTCTAGTTTGTTGTTGTCCACTAGCAGATGGATTAGTTTTGGTAGAATTTATATTTACATCTAAATTAATAGCTTGATCATCTGCTTTAGCCATTCTATCAATTTCTTCTAATAATTCGTTAGTATGGCCATTCATTATTTCTTTTACAATAGAATACTAAGCTTCTGGCACAGCTTTGCCGCTTATTAAAGCGTCCATATATGGTTGAATAACTTTACCCTAAAATTCGAATAAAGCTCCACCCATAACACCACCAATAAAGTTCATTAAATATCGTTGTGCTCCTTCTGAACTAAATGTATTTTCAATTGTATGAAAAGAAGCATTTTCTGCATTACTTCCAACTCCAGCCCAGGATAAAAAGTCAAAAATACCTTTAGTAGTATCCATTACAGCCTCTTCGGTAACTTCCTCTACACCTTCAATAATAGAACGTTTCCAATATTCTTCTCCTCCATCACGAAGAAGTGTCCAGAAATTTTTAATTCCTTTTTTAAAAATAGAATTATATAAACTAGCGAAAGTAGAAAGTTTTTCAGCTTTTGTTCCTACTTCAGCCATTTTATCTACAGCTTCTGCTATTTCTTTATAATATGGCTGTAGAGTTTTTTTCATTAAGTTTCGACTAACGTCGCTTTTATATCCAACAGTGGCATCAAGAAACCAATCTCCCATTCTGTTATTCATCATAATTCCGTATTGACCGGCAGTAGCAACTAAACCAGCTGCTCCAGCCATTCTACGGTCATATCCGTTCTGAATAGCGTCTTCGTATACATCAGCAGAAGAGGTTAAAGCCATATAACCTAACGAAAGAGATTTTGAAAGTTTTGACTATTTTTCAATCAAACTTTTCATTTCTGGAGTATGTTCAGCCAGCTCTCTCCATAAATCTACAAAACCTTGTTCTGTATATTTTTCTGGATGTTGAGCCATCATTTTTCCCCACTAATTACCAAAGTTTTCTGCAAATTTTTTATATCCTTCTGATTCAGCCTTAGTAAAACGCATTTTGTATAAATTAGAAAGACTTGCCATTGCTCGCATTTGATACAATTGACCAAATATATCTCCAACCATATTGGCCATTTGTTCAAAATTAAACATACTACCTTGTGCTTCATCAGAATAACTTGGATTAAATTTTTTCCAATAGTTTTCTAGAACACTCATAGATTTTGTGAACTAGGTCTCTTTGTCTCCTATTGCTATTCCTTCCATCATTTTACCAAATGTAGGAAGTACTGTAGCAAGTCCGATTGCTGCAGTTACACCTCCCCATATTTCTCTTGCAACTGGGAACATAAATGGAGCAATTGCAGCAACTGTTTTAGCTACTGTTCCAAACTTACTTTTATGTTTATCGTCTGAATCAAAGAAATCTATTTTATTAGCCCAAGATCCTTCTTTTGTTAACACGTCTGAATATGCAACGAATTCTTTACCATAAAGTTCTCTATTACCAGCAGTCTCAGTATAGAACATTCCATCATCATCTGTCTTCCACTCTCCTTTTTTATGTTCTACAGTTCTACCTAAAGATTTATCAAAATGAGTTCCGTCTTCATCCCAAGTTGCATATACAAACCCAGGTCTGCCCAAATACTTAAGTCCAAGAAATCCTTGATCTTCTGCTGTATAGTCAAGCCATTTCTAATTCTCTGTATCCCAAACTTTATGTTGTTGAGCTAATTCTCGATTGCTTAACTTCTATTCACTTTTACCAAATAAAGAAGTAATACCTTCTGTCTATCTAAATGGATTTCTTACTTTTTCTATAGTATAAGATTTATCAGTTGTATTATGATTTAAAGGAGCATATATATCCCCGTCAGAATACTTTGAAATATCTGATAAATCATTATATACCTTAATAGCGGATAATTTATTATAATTATCCGCAGCCATTTGATACACTTTATTAAAAGACTCAATGTCAAAATTTCCGTCTTGGTCACTAAATCTCTTTTTTATAAAAGGAGTATTTTTATATTCCTCAGGAGTCAAAAGTCCTGTATTAATAGTATTTATTCCGTTTGCTATTAAATCAGAAACATTTGCGTTTGGATTTAAAAGTGTAGAAACTAAAATATCGTTCTATTTATTAATTTCATTCATTGCTATATAACAGCTAAGTAGACGGCTAATATACCGGCTAATTGTGTTCGTTATTGTATCTTAATTGATCTCGAGTGACAAGTTCTTGATAAGTTGGCTAATTAACCAATGGACCATGATTTGCAAATGTGCTTACTTCAGTTTTAGCAGTAGGTCTTAATTTCATAAATACAGGAGCTTTAATGATATCAGTTGTAAAGTCAAACCAGCCTTTTTTAAACTCTAAATTTCCAGCTTTATTTTTCTTTTGCCCATTAAGATATCCATAAACTCGGTCAATCTAATCTAATTCAAATTTTTTAGTATCTGAATCTAAAACATCTATAAACGGGTCGTCGCTATTTATTACCTCATCACTAGTGATTCCTGTAAACACTAAGAACTGCGACATATTTCCCGTCCCAGTAAATTGGCCTTGATCGTTTATATATCCGTTTATACCATATTGCTATAGTATTTTATTCTTATCCTATAAACTTAATGCCGGATCTGAGTCAAAATATGATAATATTTCATTAAATGTCTATAATCCGTTCAAATCAATATCTCCGTTAGAATCAGTCGGAGCCCATATATTTATTACTTCATTACCATCATATAAAATGGTATCAAATAACGATTCTGAGATTTTTTGAGATCCCATTGTAACATGCTATTTATCAACAAGAGGACCTATGGAAGATTCTATAGCAGTAGATATTGGGGCTTTCGGAATAATATTATTATCGTAATTAGTTAAAGCTCCACTTACTGTTCCATGCAAAGTCATTCCGAGATTCGGGTTTTTAGAACTAGTAAGATGATAATCGACTTTATTTAAACTGCCTTGAGTTAAAACTTCAATAGCTTTTAAATTTTTATTATGTTCTTTAGTGCTAGCCTAAGTACCAGCAGCTCTATTTATCGAATCTTCGTAACTAATATGTTCGGCTGTTTTTGTTATATTTCCAGAATACAATGCTCCGGCAATTAAATTATTAATATACTGCCCTCCTGTTTCAAATTTATTTCCGGCAGCAACATTTCTTCCGATTAACTAAGTTTTCATATCTCTGGGAAGAACCATTCGAATATAATTAAATCCTTCTTCTAGATTCTTACCTTCTGCCGTATTTTTTATTTTAAACAGCGCATCTGGGCCTAAACGTTGCATTATAGCATTCATTCTCTATAATGATTCTAATTGAGCTCCAGTTGGTCTTTTGGCAGCTTCTTTTCCTATATATCCTGCTAGATCGATATATGCTTCATCTGTATTTGAAGCCGATCCTACAGTTGCAACAATTTTTTGAAGATACTCATTAATTTTACTCATACCTAAATTATCATTAATTGTTCTTGTAAGTTGAGTATCTCCGACCTATGTAGGATTAAATTTTCTATGTTCTATTAATTCTCCAACAGTCATAGCTGGCCCATCTTTTTCAGCATCATATTGGCTAGCTAATACTGTTTTTACCTAAGTTCCGTTTAATACGAATAATTCACCTCTTCCACCTACAGCTATTTCTCCGAATGCTTCATTTTTCTCAGCATTAGTTTCCGCTTTCTTCAAATAATCGGCCTGTTGAATTATTCTATTAGCTTGTGCTTGTAATGAATATAAAGCTCTTTTATTTAATCCGAATCCATTATCAATGTCTTCTTCTAAATCAGCCAATTTATTCATAAAATTATCTACATCTACAGGAATTCCGTTTTTCTATAATTCGAGCATAAGCTTATCGGAAATTAATCCGTCGTCTTTCTTTGTTGTTTTAGTAGAGGCTTCTGCTGCGGCAGCTTGTCTTGCTTTGACATAACTGCCGAGCGGATTAAAATACAGACCTCCTCCAGATTGTAAATGTTGTATCATTTAAATATACTTCTTAATAAAATTAATGTTTCGCGATCAAGAGACTCTAACTATGTTTTTAATTCACGCTCCATCTATTTGGAAACTTCCATAGTAGTTTGTTTTTGATCTTTTATAGCTTTTCTATTATGTTCTAAATAATCTACAAATCTAGAACCATGCTTCATTTTGAGAATACCTCCATTTTTCTCATATATAGTTCGGTACATTCTTCCTAAATGTCTTGTGTCCCAAGGACCCCAACCACCTATATATGTATTTCTAAACGAAGGATATGTATGCGCTAACTAATTCTGAATTCGTTGCTTGTCTATAATAGTTTGATTTTTAAGAGTATTTAATTCTGAATCAAATCCTCTATTAAATGTGGCCGCATAGTCAGAATTACTTGTACGCAGATAATCCATAAATGCATTATTTAATGCATTCTAATCTAACCCGTCTTTATTTTCAAATAATTCAGATAATTCTTTATTATCAGTATGCCACTGGCCGTTTGATGAATTTGAATCAAAATCATTATGTGCCTTTTGATATATAGAAGCGAACGATCTAGACTTTGTAGGATCTGCAGCCAAGTCCTAATAATTTTTCATAGCTTTCTGCATATCAAGATTTGCTAAATAGTCATTGTACGCAGATAAAGCAGAATCTCTTTCGTTTTTCTCTCCTGCTGCCCATTGTTGATAATCTGTCCAAGTTTTATTAATAAAATCAGATTTAATATTATTTCTAGTCAACTGATATTTAGATTTAGCGTTGAGCTTATTATTCCAGTCAGCTATTAAATTATTTCTATTTTGATTTGCAACTTGAGAAGCAGCTAATTTATTTTGATTTTCAATATTTTGAAGATTTTGGCTAGTTTGGTTAAATTCCTAAGTCTAATCAGCAACATTCTGATTTTCAAGAGGTTGTAGGTTCTGTTCTACAGCTTGTAAATATTGTTGATTTTGAACCATGTCAGATCCGAGCTGTTGTTGTGCTCTAGACCTAATATCAGCCATCTAT